>Ga0209047_1001820_pt1 | contig 15016 bp, 13 predicted proteins | sample SaaInlV_165m_DNA_3_FD_184681 | JGI IMG/M metagenome (GOLD analysis project Ga0209047, IMG submission 184681) | Marine microbial communities from expanding oxygen minimum zones in the Saanich Inlet - Saanich Inlet SI037_S3LV_120m_DNA (SPAdes)... | ecosystem: Environmental > Aquatic > Marine >...
TATTAAAGAATTTGAAAAAACATTACCTATGAAACGATTAGGAGAACCTGAAGAGATTGGTAATTTTGTTAAAGGCATAATTGAAAATAATGTGAAATACCTAACAGGTGTTACAATAAATTTTGATGGTGCAAATTCTGACTATATTTTTTAAAAATTATTTTTTAAATTCAACATTTGGTGTATCAGGTTGACCTGCAATTGCAATTAATCCACCATCACGAAGTTGTTGAAGTAATTGCATAACTTCTTTTTCAACTTGATTTCTTTGTAACCCTGTTTGTTGTGCAAATACTTCTACCAAATCTGTAACTTTACGTTCTCCATTACAAGATTTCCAAAAATCAACAATAGCCTGATTTACCATAAATCCTTGCTCATGTTCATTAGCTAATACCATTGAACCATCGTCTTGTTGAACTAATTTTCCAACTCCTTGAGGTAACGCAGTTTCATAATTTATTGGTGCAGGAGTATTCAAACCATTAGCACCCATTTCTTTAATTTTGAGTTTTCCTTCTTCAGTCATTTTATCCATGGACCATGCAGGTTCCCAAACAATGTCAATTTTTACATTATTTACTCCAGGAACTTTTTTGGCAAATCTTGTTGCATCTGCAATCAAAGTCTCATGAAGAGGGCAACCCTGTGTAGTCATTGTCATTTTAATATCAACATCATTATTTTCTTTAACATCAATTCCATAGATTAATCCCATTTCCACAATATTAAGAGGAACTTCAGGATCCATACACTGTTTTAATGAATCTTCAATTGCTTGTGCAGAAACTGTACTCATATTCTAATTTGCAGTTTGAAAAACAATAAAAACTTTCTAATTATTAGCTTGAAATAATTTTTTAGCTTTTGTTAAACTTCCTTCCCAATTTGAGCCTATTTCAGCTACTATGAAAACTTTCATCTAAAAACTACCGTTTATTCATGTTTATTATAATTATAGTATGATTTATCAAAAAACTAAAACCACGTAGGTATAAAATTATTAATTTTTTTTAATCATATCAAATTATCATTATTTTTCAATATAATAATCTCCAATAACTAAAACATCAATATTTGTACCTAAGAAACACTCAATCGCATCCTTTGGTGAATTTACAATTGGCTGACCTTTTACATTAAAAGATGTATTTAGAATTACAGGACAATTAGTTATTTTATGAAATGCTTCTATTAATTTTCGAAATCTATCATTATTTTCTGATTTTACAGTTTGTAGACGTGCAGAATTATCAACATGAACTACTGCAGGTATTTCGTCAACTTTTTCTGGTTTCACTTGAGCTGTAATTAGCATATGTGGACTTTCCTGTTGAATATCAAAATATTCTTGAGTAAATTCATATAAAATTGCAGGTGCAAAAGGTCTGAATTCTTCACGAAATTTTACTCTTGAATTTAAAATATCCTTCATTTCTTTTGGGAATGGTGAAGTCAAAATACTACGATTTCCTAAAGCACGTGGACCAAATTCAGCTCCACCTTGAAACCATCCAATAATTTTTTTATTTTTTAATGCAACTGCTGTTTTTTCATAAATATTATCAACAATTTTAGAATCTAAACCGTGTTCCTTTAGTTCTTTTTTTATCTCATCATTTGTAAAACTTGAGCCTAGGTAAGAATCATGCCATTTTTTCGAAATTTTTTCATTTGTCAATTTTTTATGAGACAAAAAACATACTCCTATTGCAGCACCTGAATCTCCACTAGCAGGTTGCACAAAAATCTCTTCAAATAATTTACTATCAATGATCTTTCCATTTAATGAACAATTTAATCCAACTCCTCCTGCTATGCATAATTTTTTTAACCCAAATTTCTCTTTGACTTTTTTTAATTGATTTAATACTATTTCTTCAATACGATTCTGAAGTGCTGCAGCTACATCTTTGTGATGTTGTGTTACAGATCCTTCGGGTTGACGTTGAGGACCAAATACTTCTAGAAATTTATCGCTAATCCATTTGTCTCGGACATGATAATACGCAATCCATGAAAGATCTATTTCAAAATCGAAATCGTCAGTTTCGTAGATTATTTCTTTGAAGAATTCTTTATAGCTTTTATTTGAATTTTTCACAATATGTGTATCGTCACCATATGACGCTAACCCCATGATAATTCCTTCATCAGAGTGATGTTTCCAACCTAAATAATGAGTAATAGCAGAGTAAAGAAGTCCTAATGAATTTGGATATCTATTTCCCTTATGAAAAATTGATATTTCATCATCTTTTCCAATTCCATAAAGGGATGTTTCAATTTCGCCCATTCCATCATTACTAAAAAGTAATGCATTATCGAAACCACTAGGATAAAAACAACTTGCTAGGTGGCATAAATGATGTAGATGGGTTGTAAATTTCCCTTTAAAATTAGTTTTCTCTCTTACTGTTTTTTCAATGTTATAGTCATTTTTGACTCTCTCAATATCATTAAACAAAAATTCTAATCTTTTTTCATCATTTAATGCAGGCTTCAAATAATTTTCTTTAATTCTATATACCGGATCAAAATCTATTCCGATTTCATCAACATTATCCATTGTTATTTTTGCTTTCCGAAGACATTCGTTTATAGAATTAGTTGGAAATTCACGAGTATGTTTTTCTTTTGAAAATCGTTCTTCTTCACATGCGGCAACAATCTTTCCATTAATCATTAAACAAGCAGATGTATCATGACCACCAAAATTAATTCCTAAAATTACTAGATCATTAGTCATAATACAGGAAGATAGTAAGATAATTATAAATCAAACGGGAATTAATTAAAAATTCTTGTTAGAAAATTACGATACAGGATATACAATGTTTGAACTAATGGAAAAATTATTTCCAATATACAGAAGTATAACAGGCAATGGAGTACGAGAAACATTAAAAATTCTATCAGAATATATTTCACTAGAAACTCATGAAGTAAAAACAGGCACCAAAGTTTTTGATTGGGATGTACCAATGGAATGGAACATAAAAGATGCATATGTCAAATCAAATAAAGGAGAAAAAATAATTGATTTTAAAAATAATCAGGAATTTGTGTGTGTATGAAGAAGAAAATACTTTTTTGGATTGGCCAAAAATTGAGATAAAACAGTTCTATGAATTAGATTGAAATAATTTTTTGATGGATTCTTCAAAGGGTGCTTTCGCAATACCTTTTTCAGTAATAATTCCAGTAATTAATTCAGGAGGCGTTATATCAAATGCAGGATTAATGACACCGATACCATCAGGTGCAGTCTTTTTATCACCAATTCCAGTAACTTCACTGCCTTTTCGCATTTCAATAATAACATCATCAGATTTTGTTTCCAAATCAATTGTAGATAATGGTGCTGCAACATAAAATGGAATTCCATGTTGTTTTGCCATTGTTGCTACTTGGTATGTTCCAATTTTGTTAAAAACATGACCCGTTTTTACAATTCTATCAGCACCAACTACAACTTTGTTTACCAATCCATTTGCCATAGAATATCCAACTGCAGTATCAGGAACCAAACTAACATCAAATCCATCATGTTTTAATTCAAATGCAGTTAAACGAGAACCTTGTTGGATTGGTCTTGTTTCAGTAGCAATAACTTTGACATTTTTTCCACTCTCTCTAGTTGCTCTAATTACACCTAATGCAGTTCCATATGCAACAGTTGCAAGTGCACCAGCATTACAATGTGTCATTATAGTATCATTATTATCAAAAAGAACTGAGCCATTCTTTCCCATTGCTTTGTTAATTTCAATATCATCATCAGCCATTTTTTTAGCAGTAGAAATTACTAATTCTCTAATTTGTTCTACTGTTTTTCCAGTTTTTGCTACATTCATTATTTTTTCTAATCCCCAACCCAAGTTTACTGCAGTTGGTCTTGTTGCAAATAGAATTTTTCTTGCATCTTCTAAATCAGATAATAATTCATCTTTTGTTGTTGCTTTACTTTGTAAAACAGCTAATCCCAATCCAAACGCACCAGAGACTCCAATTGCAGGAGCACCTCTTACAATTAATGTTTTGATAGCATTTGCAACTTGATTAAAATCGTCAAATTCAACAAAAACTAATTCATTTGGTAATTTCGTCTGATCTATCATTACAACTTTATTATTTTTCCATTCTACTGTTCTAATAGATGAATCTGTTTTTGATTCTAGTTCAGTCACTAATTTTAAGAAATTTAAGGCCATTTTAAATGAATCTAGAATGGTTCATCAGACATATATTTTAAAAAAAATATGAATAGTAAATGATAGCTTTTTCAGATATTGAAAAAAATGATACTAATTCAATGTACAAAATATATGATGATTGGCCAAATATTGCGAGAGATGCCTATAAAACAAATTTGAAACAAATTACATTTGAAAAAACTGATCATATTGTATTTGGGGGAATGGGAGGTTCCGGTGCAATAGGAGACATATTCTCATCTATTTTATCAAAAACCAATATTCACGTAGATGTTGTAAAAGGATATCTTTTACCTAAAACGGTAGATTCTAAGAGTACAGTAGTAATTACAAGCACTTCTGGAAATACTGAAGAAGCAATAAGTGTACTAAAATCTGCAATTAATTTAGGATGCAATATAATAGCTTTTTCAGATGGAGGAAAGATAAAAAAAATTTGTGAGGAAAATAGTATAGAACATAGAGAAATTTCAATGATTCATTCTCCACGAGCCTCATTTACAAAATTTTTGTTTTCTATGTTAAAGATTTTAGAACCAATAATACCAATTGCAGAAAATGACATCCAGGAATCAATTCACGAATTAGAAAATCTTAGAAAAAAAATTTCTTCAAAAAATCTGAATGAGCAAAATCCTGCATTATCATTAGCTTATTGGATAACAGAAATTCCAGTAATTTACTTCCCATGGGGGTTACAATCTTGTGCCATAAGATTTAAAAATTCACTTCAAGAAAATGCAAAAATGCATGCTATTTCCGAAGATGTCATAGAAGCCAGCCATAATGGAATTGTTCCATGGGAAAGAATGACCAATCTTAAACCAATATTATTAGAAGGCAAAGAGGATTATGTAAAAACTAAAGAGAGATGGATGATTTTAAAGGAATTTTTTGAAAAAAACAAAATAGAGTATAAAGAAGTTTTTTCTGTTAAGGGCAGTATTTTATCAAAAATAATTAATTTAATATATCTCTTAGATTATACAAGTATTTACAAAGCAGTAATTTCAAATATAGATCCTACACCAGTAGCAGCCATAAATTTTGTAAAAAACAAATTATGATATTTTAAAATAATTGATTATTTTATTGTTGATACTTAATTTCTTTAATATATTTAAAATGGTAAAAACAACTAAATGGAAATTTTATACGAATAATATGCATTAAATTTTTACTAAAACTAAGTATAAAGAAAATAAAAATTAGAAAAATCAGAACCATAATTCCAAAATCAATTTATCATGTTGCCACAATAGAACTTTTATTTCAGGCACAATAACAAAAAATAGAAATGAAATATGAATTACTTATCATTTTTTTAATAATTCCGTTTGTGGCGATAGATGTATTTGCAGAACCAACATTAAAGCATTCAGGATTTTCTGTGGAGACATTTGTAGACGGATTATCTTTTCCAACAACAATGGGATTTATTGAAGATAAAGTGATCATATTAGAAAAGAATTCGGGCCAGGTAAGATTGATTCAAAATGGGGTTTTACAAGAATCACCATTATTAGATTTTAATGTAGATGGAATGCCATCTGGAGAAACAGGATTAGTAGGAATTTTGGTTGATGGTAAACAAATTTTCATTTATGTGACTGAATCTATTAAAGATGGTGGAGAACAGATTGCAAATAGAATTTACAAATATACTTGGAATGAGGATTCACTAACTGATCAAAAAATAATTCATGAATTTCCACCATCACACAGAGCTCAACATGTTGGAGGAGTAATGATAAAAAATTTTGAAGATGAAATTTTTGTATTAATTGGAGATATGGATTCTTCATACGATGATTTGGATGGACCCACACAAAATTCTCAAAAGGCACCATTAAGAGACACTGGAATAATTTTGAAAATAGTTAAAGATGGATCAGTTTTAAAACCTATAGAATCAGATAATCCCACTGAACATTATCAAGCAATTGGAATCAGAAATGGTTTTGGATTAGCTGTTGATCCAGTTACAGGAAAGTTATGGGATACAGAAAATGGGTCATGGAAATTTGATGAAATAAACCTTGTAGAAAAAAGATTCAACAGTGGATGGGAAAAATTTATGGGGATGGCTACATTAGAACAAAAAGAATCACTTCCAAAGTTTGAAGATTTTGAATATAGTGATCCTGAATTTACATGGCAAAAGACAGTTGCACCAACATCATTGATATTTGTAAATTCAGAAAAATTCTCAAATCATCAAGATAATTTATTAGTAGCAGATTGTCAAAATGGAAATATTTATGAATTTAAATTAAATGATGAACGTAACGGATTTGTTTTTGAGAGTAAAGAACTACAAGATAATGTTTTTAATAATATGGATAGTATGAAAGAGATAATTTTTGGAACTGGATTTGGTTGTATTACAGATTTGGAAATAGGACCAGATGGCATGTTATACATTGTTTCAATTTTTCCAGAAGGGAAAATTTATCGCATAGTTCCATCATCAGATTCTGAAAAAAATAACAATGAAATTAAGCCATTCGGAGACTTGACATATAAAAATTTAAAATCAGAAAATTTTGTCGGTAAAGATTTAAGATTTGCTAATTTTACAGGTTCGGATATCTCAAATGCTAATTTTTCTAAAGCAAATATGCTCAACGTTGAATTTTATGGAACAATTTCAGAGAATGCAGATTTTTCAAAATCTAATTTAAAACATGCAATTTTTAATGGTACAAATCTCAAAAATGCAGATTTTTCAAAATCTAATTTATTAGGTACATTTTTTGGAAATTCAGAATTAAAAAATGCTAATTTCAAAGAATCAGAAATTAAATCTTCAAATTTTACACATGCAAATTTAGTAAATGCTAATTTATCATATTCAGATTTAAGAGATTCAGATTTAACATATGGAAACTTTTCAGGTGCAAATCTCAAAGATGTTAGATTATCACACTCAGATTTATCGTACGTCGACTTTTCAGGAGCGGATTTGACAGGTTTGTATTATCATAGTTCAGATATCACAGGAGTAATTACAAATAATGAAACTAAAGTAGATGGTTGTTTTGGTCAAGATTTATGGAATAAAGGATTATCTATGATTTTCAGAAAAATGATCCAAAATGAAGATTTTATTTCTGAAACTATAAAAAACATAATTCCACACTTTTGTGTTTAGAATTTACACATTTAGTTTTCTAAAAATTTAGAGACAGGATCAAATTTATTTGGAAATTCAGGAGAACTAAAAAAAGATTCATCTTCCAAAATTTCATAATTTTCATCAAAATAATAATTGAACAATATTCTGAATGAATTTATTGGAGAAATTTTATCATAGATTTGTTCATTTCCACCATTTGGGAAATGATATGCATTAAAAATTCCAAATACCATATTGATCATATTTTTATCAGGATTTTCCCAATCAATTGCTCTAGGACCGTGATCAGATTGGATTATTATTATAGAAGATTTATCTTTAGAAAGAATTTCATGAACAACCTCTTTAATTTTTAGATTAGCAAATTGTAATTGTCCCAAATATCCGGTTCTATCACCCCATCCTTCTGTAAGAGAAAGAGAATCTATTTTTGGAAGATTTCCTTCTTCATCAAAAATGTAAGGAGGGTGTGGGATTATAACATGTGCAAAAACAAATATGGGTTTTTCTGTACGATCAGTTAATTTTGGAAGTTCATCAAATATGCATAAAATTCCTTCACGAACGTCAGACTCTAATAATTTTACATGAATTGGGTTAAGCATAGTTGTCCTTACAACCATTCCTATAAATTCAGAATTAAGATAATTAGTTCCACACACATGCCAATCTGCCTGATTAATGGAATTGGTATACCAAGAACCACTATCAAAGCTGATTACTGTATATCCTTTTGATTTCATTTTTTTCATTACATCATTGTTTTGAATTAATTTTTGTCCATTCAATTGAGCAGAGTCTTTTGAATCAAAACCAGATTCTTCATTAATATATTTCATATTTAATGAAGATGCAAGAGACATGAAAGTTAGAGGATAATTTCCATACGTTTCAGTGGGTAAAACAAAATCATTCTGTTTAAGATTTTGAACGAAATCAGAGTTATCAAATTCATATTCTTTGTGAAGAGTTTTTGAATTTGCATAGCCATCTAGAATAATATAATAAATATCAGGAGAGTTGGGATTAAGTTCAGATTCAATATCAGAGACATTAAAATTTGAATCTGAAGAAATATTTTCTAGTCCAAAAATTCCAATATTTACAGCACTAACAATGATTAGAGTTATTGCAACACCATTTCCTATAGCTGTTACATTATCAAGGATTCTTTTTGTTCTAATTGTAAAAATTGTACTTAAAACAAAAATTGTCACAAACGGTATAACGAATATGTAGTGTTTGGATGTATCAAAATCTCCAAATATTACTCCATTTGCTGCAATATGCAAATGACCATAGGTAAAAAACAGGATTAAAAATATAGATACAATAATTGCAGATTTTCGGCTATTTTTTAGAAGAAATTTTAAAACAAACCAGGCTATTACTGAAAACAAAATACTAAGTATCAAGGGTAAAACTAATTCATCAACAGAAATCATGAAAAAATTATTTGAATAAATAAAAAATATCGGAAATGCTGCAAATAATACCACATAAAACGGCGAATGTTTAAAATTCAATTTTATAATGTTTTGTTTTTCATCAAGTAAATTACTCTTTCTGAATTACCAATTTTAGAAGATTCTAAAATGATAAAATTTTTCTCAAATTCTTCTTCAAAATTTTCAATGTCATAGTCATTAAAAATATCTTCTCTAGTTACTAACAATCTTTGGACTTGAGAATCAGATTTTGGAATAAATTCAATAACAAGATTTTTACATATTTTTTTAAAAAATCGGGAAATATTCTCTAATGGAACATTATTAGATATTGCTAAATGATGAATTAACGCTAAAGCAAGAACCATGTCAACTGGACTTCTGTCCAAAAATGATTTTCTTTCATTATTTTCCCAACCAAGATAAGGACTGGGATTGGTCAGATCAAGTAAAAGAGGCAAAAGATTTTTTTCATCTTTTTCTAAAACTATTTGATAATTTTTTTCAACTGCAACAGGATCAATGTCAAATGCAACTGTAGGAATTTCATGATCACTAGACAATCTGCTAAAAACTCCAGTATTAGCACCTAAATCCCAAACATTTTTGGGGTTATTTTTTTCAATGAATTTTTGAATTAAGTTTTTTTTATCATTAAATGCAAAATCTGAATAATTTGTATCAGAATAATAATCTCCCCATTCTGTATCTTCAAATGACCATTTAAGCTTTGAAATGCCGGAATTAAGACTTGCAATAACTCCTTCAAAAGAACGTCTACTCAGATGACTTTTTTTTGCATCAACTTTTTTATTTTCAAAATGTTTTTGACTTTTTGCATGTGCATGAATATGTGTTAATAATGAAAACATAGAACGGGTTTTTAATGGTAAAAGTTTACTCGCAAGATCTAAAGGAATTCCATCTATAAAAATTCTAAACAATTGTCCTAGCCGGATATCTTTGTGACTCATTAATGCTAAGGGTGCAAGAAAATGTTGGCAAAATTGTCTATATGCTTGCCATGGTTTTCCTTCCTCATATTTTTCAAAAGATAGAGTATCAATGAAAATTGGTTTTCCTTCTTTAAATTGGACATTATAAGATGTGGCATCTTTAAGTACCATCTCATATTTCATTGCTATTTTTTGAATTTGTAATGTAGTTAACGCGGCTTGTTTTAATTGAGTAAATGACCATTCATAAGGATACGAGATAAAAGGAATAAGTTCAGGTTGGATAATTTTGTATGCGTTATTTTTCTTAGGAGGAGCATGATCAACTTCAGAATGTGAAACTAAAAGATTTAAGGAAACTAATTTTTCATAAAGTCCAGAATTCATTAAAAAATCATAATGTTCAGAATAAGATTTGTTTATTTGTCTGTAGAGAATTTCGTTTTCATAAAAAAGAAATCCGCTTGAATCTCTAAATGAACTAGTTTCAATTTTGTAATTACTCATCCTTTTGTGAACTTCCAAGGATCTTTTCTTTAAACTTGTACCAGTAAATTTTTAATGCAATTGCAATTCCAACAAGGGCTCCAATGAGAGCCTGGATAAACATACTACCACTTCCGGGATCAATGTATGCAAATGCATCAGAGATGAAAAATCCAGGAATGGAAAAAGCCATCAAAAATCCCATTAATACAAATAATTTCATTTTCTAAATAATTTTGTTTTAACGGATATAAATTATTTTAATTAAAAATTATTTACGAGTATATGAGCTGCAATTAGGCACAAAACCTATAGAAATTATAGTGATCACGTCCTCTAAAAATGATATTAATACTTCAGATTTGTCAAATGTGAAAAATTCTCTGAAAAATCAATCAAACAGATATTTTAGTTCTCAATACATGTATTTTGAAATTCTTCTTTAAGTTATTGTCTCTCCAACCCTTCTTGAAATTCAGGATCATAATTTGGCTTTGATTTTTCTGGAAGATTATAATTTACTTTAGTTAATGACACATTAAAATTCCAGAATTTCAATATTTAAAATTTCAGTAAATAAAATATGTAAATTATTATGAAATTTCATAATCATTTTTAACTGATTTTGCATATCCCTCATTTCTGAAACTACCTTTATGAATTTCCATCAATGTAGGTTCCTGAGAAATTAGATTCAAAACTTCATCCATAGAAAAAATTGTTTTAGGTTTCATTCTTGAATAAATGGTTTTTACAAATTCAAGATCTTGTGGTTTGTCAACTGTCCATCTATAATCTGAGAGATTTTGATTGTTTTCATAATTTCCAATTTTAAAGATCGAAGGATTTTTTGTGATATATGGGGATACATGTTCACGTTCTGATGCAAGATTTGCAGATTTTGCAGCTCTTTCTAATGCATCAAATGAAAAAATTTCAGTATCAAGACCATCTGGAAAAGAAGGAGGAAAGATATTAGAGACATAGTCATAATTATTTTTAAGATAAAATTTTAGAATTTTTTCAACCAAGAAAGGATCTATTAATGGACAATCACTAGTTATTCGGATAATTGGATCAGCGTTAATTTGCTTTGCACATTGATAGTGTCTATCTAAAACATCAAATTTTTGTCCAGAAAAACCAATGATTTTATTTTCGTTGGCAATATCTAGTAGGATTTTGTCATCATTATCAGTAGTAGTAATTAAAGCAATTTGTTCAACAGAAGGGATTTGTTTAACTCTATTAATCACATGCCAAATCATGGGTTTATGATCAATGAATTCCAGAACCTTTCGCGGTAATCTAGTGGAACTAGTTCTGGCTTGAATCATTACAGTAATTTTACTATCTTTCATTTTTTATCATACTTTAATGAAGACACCTAAATTAATCAATAGGAAAAGATACTGAAATTACATAAATTCTAGTACTCAGAAATTTTAGAATAGTATTGATTGTTGCAATAATTCAAGCTAGAATGGACTCAACTAGACTTCCAGGAAAGGCAATGCTAAAGGTTTGTGAAAAACCACTTTTAGAACACATGGTTGATAGAGTGTTAAGATCTAAGAAAATAGAAAAAATTATTGTTGCTACTACGACGAATAAAATTGATGATGTAATAGTAGAATTTTGTAAACTGAAAGGAATTGATTATTTTAGAGGTTCTAGAGAGGATGTTCTTGGCAGATACAAACAAGCAGCAGATTATACAGAAGCATCAATAATTGTTAGATTAACTTCGGATTGTCCACTAATAGATCCTAAAATAATTGATCGTGGAATTAATATTTATCTTAATAATAATTATGACTTTGTTAGCAACATAACTCCACTACCAAGAACATATCCAATTGGAATGGACGTAGAAATTTTTTCTTATCAAATTTTAACTAAAACAGACTCTCAAGCAAAAAAACCATCAGAAAGAGAACATGTAACATTTTTTGTAAGAAAAAATCCAAAAGATTATAAAATTTTTAGATTCGATTATAAAGAAAATTTATCTAATTTCAGATTAGTTATAGATTATTTTGAGGATTTTGAGGTTATGAGATCTATTTTAGAAGAATTGTATCCTAAAAACCAAAATTTTACCTTAGAGGACATAATAAAATGGGCAAAACAAAATCCAAAAATTATTAAAAAAAATCAAAAAATTATTTCAGGTCAAGGTTGGAACAAATCATTTGAAGAAGATAAAAAATTAGGTTTTATCTCTCATTTAAGTGACGAAAATTATATCTAGAATCAGATATCTAAGTCAGGATTCAAAGAGAAAAAGTATAGAAATTCCAAACTTTATTTGATAAAGATAATTCACTTATCAAATTTTATCAATAATAAACAACTAGAAGAATATTTTTGTTGTAATTTTACAAATACTTTTAATTGATTTGTAAGAAACAATTACATGAAAATTAATTGTATAGTTCAAGCTCGAATGGCATCTGAACGATTTCCTGGAAAAATAATGAAAAACTTATCAGGAAAACCAATGATTGCACAATTGTTAAATTCACTGACTTTCTCAAAAAAAATTGATGAGTTGATTGTAGCTACAACCACAAACTCTTCTGATGATGTATTGGTAGAATATCTTCAAAAAAATCATTGGAAATATTTTCGTGGAAACGAAAATGATGTTTTAAAACGCTACGTGGATACAGTTGCACAATTTCCTGCAGATTATATTGTACGAATAACTGCTGATAATCCACTCACAGATCCTGAAATCGTTGATTTTGTTATCGACAGAGCTATTTCATCACAACCAGATTATATATCAAATCATCTAGTCAAGACATATCCTTTAGGGTATGTTGTAGAAATTATTTCTACCAAAGCGCTTGTAGAAATTGAAAAAATATCAAAAACTACTCAAGAACGAGAACATGTAACATGGCATATTATTCAAAATCAGGATAAATTTATGGTAGAAAATTTTTCAGTTGTAGAAAACTTAATTCATCCAGATTGGAGATTAACAGTAGATACGGAAGAGGATTTTGAATTAATTCAGAAAATTTATTCAAAATTATCAACTAAAGGTGATTTTATCAAATATGAAGATGTTGTAAATCTTATTTTAGAAAAACCCGAGTTATTAAAAATTAATTGTAATGTTCAACAAAAAGTTCCTTAATATATTATATCAAATTATCACATTAAAAAAACATCAATTAGTTGCTCATAGATTGGGACCATTTTTTGTAATGTTTTTCTATAAGATTTTTTACATTATCTACAGAATTCTGAATTTTAATTTTTTGTAATCTCTTTTCAAATTTATTTCTATTTTTAAAAATTTCCATTTTTTTAATTGATTCAAGAATTTTTTCGTTTGAAACTTTAGAATGCAATCCTAGATGGTATCCAATTTTTTTATTTTTAGAAAATTCATGTGTTTCTTCTCTTTGATTTGCAGAAATGGAAATTATAGGAACATTTCTTGCTGCCACTTCAAACACAGTTCTTCCATTTGCAGTTATTGCAAACATTGATTTGTCTATATATTTTGAAATTCTATCGGTTTTCACAACAGCTTCAATCTCCAAATTATTTTGTTTTAATTTTTTTATAATTTTTAGAATTTGATTTTTATGAGAAAAACCATTTCCAATTATTACGTATATCTTGTATTCAGGTTTGTAAATTTGAAATATTTTTAATAGTCGTAATGAAATTTTTTTAGGATCTGCACCACCAAATGTAATAACGATTGATTTTTTGTTTAATTTTGTTATTTTATTTCTAAATTCTTCTCTTACACATGCATATTTTTCTCCAAAAAATTTAGTTGTGGTAGATTTTTGATTGTAAATTGGATTGAAAACTAAATTTACATAGTTACTTCCAGGGCCCATATCTTCAAAATTTACGATAAAACAATTTGTTTTTTGTAATTTCTTTGAAAATCTTATTTTTGTATCTAAGGTATCATTCATAATTATATGAGGATCAAATTTTTTGATGATGTCAAATAATTCATTTTCATTTTTAAAAGATTTAATTTTTAAACCCTTATTTTGAAATTTATTTTTACCCAAACTGTTTTCCTTATTCATTACAATTAAAATTTCATCTTTAGAAAAATATGGTAAAATTGTAAGGATGTTATAAACATGACCTAGTCCAATTTTTTCGTTAGCAATTACATTAATTAGAGTTCTTCTGGGTTTCAATTTTAATTAATATCATCCCATTGGATCGGAATATCTTCTTCAATATCTCTTGTTGCAATTGAATCAACTACTTTTTCCATAAATTTTGGATATATTCCAGTTGCAGGACGTTTAATTTCAAGCATGTCTTTTGTGATTTTTGTTCCTTTGAAAATTTTCCTTGAAGATACAATGCTTCTTCTAGCAAATTTTACTGCTTCCGTTTCAGCTTCAAAATTATTTCTAATTTCACTACCACCAGAAATCTCAGCTTCTCCGATTCCATTTACCATCATTGCAAAGGATTTTGTGTTTAGAGAGAGCCAATGGTCAGGACTTGTTTCTAATTCATTATCAAAGGTAAAATGTTTCTCTATTGCCTTCGCACCATATAATATTGAGCATATAGGAAGGGTAATTCCCAAGGTATGATCGGAATATCCAATAACATACTTAGAAAATTTTTTTGATAGAGTTCTAATCATTTCTAAATTTGCATCTTCAGGTTTTGTTGGATACGATGTCATACAATGCATCAAAATGATTTCTTGATTTCCTTGATCTTCTATCGTATTAATCGCTTCTAAAATTTCATCATTAG
>Ga0209047_1001825_pt1 | contig 14989 bp, 4 predicted proteins | sample SaaInlV_165m_DNA_3_FD_184681 | JGI IMG/M metagenome (GOLD analysis project Ga0209047, IMG submission 184681) | Marine microbial communities from expanding oxygen minimum zones in the Saanich Inlet - Saanich Inlet SI037_S3LV_120m_DNA (SPAdes)... | ecosystem: Environmental > Aquatic > Marine >...
TTTTTAGTCTCTTTATGTAATTAAAAGTGTGTCTAATAACTATTTATCCCAATGCAATTGCGATAGCAGTAGCAAATGTTTCGGTTGACATATTCTCATATGTTGTTCCAGTTGTCACCGCTTCAATTTTTGAATTAGTGGAGTTATATCTAACTGCTCCTGTTGTAGCAGCAGGAACTGTTGCTGTTGCTGAAGAAGCGGGTTTCTGTGCGGTAGTTCCTTTTGGGAGTACAAGTTGTCCTGTATCATTTATGAAAAGTGAATCTGATGTTTTCCAATAATTATCCGTATTATCCCATTTAAAAGAATGAATTTCTGTGGAGCCTGGGAGATATATTCCTGCATCATCTATAAGTGCATCTGTTTGCGGCCCAGAAAATGACATGGTTCGTGTTCCTGCTTGTGTATCAATCGTTCCCGAAAGAGTAAAAACAGAAGAATTTGCAGCTGAAGCAACTGTATAAAGTGATTCTGCTGTAACCCCATTATTCCCTGACCCTGTAACTGCTATAAAAATAACATCAGATGTACTCAATCCATGAGCAGCACCAGATATAGTAGTAAAGGTTGGAGCAGATGCGTGTGAATCAAATGTTACTGGTATAGTTCCACCATCTTTAACTCCAAGAACCAATGTCTTGTCTCTTACTAATGTGGTTGCTGTATTAATTTCAGTAGTTGATCCAGAAACAGAAAGATTTCCAGTAACTACAAAATCTCCCGATATTGTTAAATCATTTCCTATTGTAGCGTCACCTGCTTGTGTAACACTAAAAACATCAGCAGAAGAGTTTGCAACTTGGAAAATCTTAGTACCAGCTGCAGTAGCATCACTTCTCAAATGAAGAGTTGGTCCGGTAGCAGCACCATCACTAACGAATGAAACTAAGTTACCCGAATGTGTAGAACTACTGTTAATAAAAAGTCCTGTACCTGTTGTCAGTGCATCCACCGACATATTGATACCTATTCCAGTTGTTAAACTATCAGCAGTAATATCAATAACTCTTCCAGCACCAGCTATTGTTCCAGTAGAAGACAAATCAACCATTTTACCAGTAGTCAACCCATCCATTGACATTTGCAATCCAGTTCCAGTTGTTGCTGAATCGGCAGTAATATCAAGAATTCTTCCATTACCAGTAATTGTTCCTGTGGAAGTCAAATCCATCATCTTACCAGTAGTCAACCCATCCATTGTCATGAAAATACCAGTTCCAGTTGTTGCTGAATCAGCGGTAAAATTCAATCCCTTTCCTGTCAAAACACCAGAAGCAGTCAATTCAAGCATTGTTCCAGATGTTGCTGCGGAATCTATTTTTGCGGTATTCTGTGTTGTATGTTGTGAATCTATTTCAAATGCATATGCTCCATCTGTATCATTTGAAAGAATAAACAAACCTCTACCAGAAGTCATTGCAAGTTTCAATCCAGTAGTATCACCAGAGGTTGTTACATCACCAGATTGGGTAATTGTTGCGAGGCTTCTTGTACCAGTAGTAGTGGATGATGAAGAAATATCTAAAATACCACCAGTAGTCAATGCATCCATCGACATAAACAAACCAGTACCAGTAGTTGCAGAATCAGCAGTAATATTTACTCCCTTTCCTGTCAAAACACCAGAAGCAGTCAATTCGAGCATTGTTCCACTTGTTGCAGCAGAATCAATCTTTGCGGTATTCTGTGTTGTATGTCCTCCATCTATTTCAAAAGAATATCCACCATCAGTAAGAGTAGAATCAACGAAAATACCTCTACCACCATCTGATTGAATCGATAGTGCGGTTGTTCCAGTTGCACCGGCCGCATCATTGGTAATTTGAACTAATTTTCTTGTACTTGCATTAGTTGCAGCAGAGTTGACATATAACAAAGTACCAGTTGTTACGGTATCTGATCTAATTTCAACAGCTTTTCCTGTTCCTGCTAAAGCAGCAGATGCAACCATATCCAAACCAGTTCCAGTAGTTGTTGCAACATCTATTGAAATTGCATTTGTTCCTGCTTGTTCTGCATCAACAACAATTGCTGGTTTTCCATCTACATCACTAGAAACAATATTCAATCCCTTACCAGCAGTTGTTGAAATTTTCAATGCAGAAAGAAGGGAAGAAGCTGTTGCATCACCACTCTGATTGATATGTACTAATTCTCTTGCATTTCCATTTGTTGAAGATGAAGAAATATTAAGAATACCGCCATCTGTCAATGAATTTGCAACAACATTGATCGCATCAGTCGTTTGATGTGCCGAAAGAATATCTAATGCGGGGCCACCTGCTGCGAGAGTAGAAGTAACATAAATTCCTTTTCCTGCATCTGATTGAATGTAAAGTGCATCTGTTCCAGTTGCGGCGGCTGCATCATTTGTTATAGAAACCAATCGTCTTGCAGATGCATCCGTAGAAGTAGATGAAATATCTAATGCTCTCCCATCTTCCAACAAATCGGCCGAAATTTCTAATGCAGTTCCATCAGTAGTAGCATCAGCAGCAATAATTGCAGTATTTGTTGTTGCAAGAGAAGAATCTATTTGAAATGAAGGTAAACTCGCAGCAAGACCAGAATTAATATAAATTCCTCTTCCTGCATCTGAATCAATTTCAAATGCGGTAACTCCAGTTGCGGCTGGTGCATCATTGGTAATTTTAACTAAACTTCTTGTACCTGTATTGGTTGCAGCAGAGTTGACGGATAACAAAGTACCAGTTGTTACGGTATCTGATCTAATTCCAACGGCTGTTCCTGTTGTTGCTAAAACACCAGATGCAAGCACATCCAAACCAGTTCCAGTAGTTGTTGCAACATCAAGTTTTGCAGTATTGGATGCTTGTTGCGCTCCATCTATTTCAAAAGAATATCCACCTGCCGCAAGAGTAGAATCGACGAAAATACCTCTACCGGCATCCGACTGAATTGATAGTGCGGTTGTTCCAGTTGCAGCGGCCGCATCATTGGTAATTTGAACTAATTTTCTTGGGCCCGTATCTGTCGAAGTTGATGTTGCCGAAAGAACTGTTCCGGTTGTAGCACTATCGTTTACAAAAGTAGCGGTGTTTCCTGCACCAGCTGCACTTGTTACTGAAAATACATTTGTAGTAACCCCAGAAGTTGCAGAAATTGTTTCTTGTACGGTATAGATATGTGCAAAACTGTTCGCAGATGCTCCAAGATCCGACCCTGTGGCCGCCCCATCAGTGATGGTTGCTGCACCAGAAGTTACGGTTGGGAGAATATCTCCTGACAGAGTTGAATTGAATGTTACCTCATCTGCACTGGTTGCCCCAAGAGCAGTATTTCCAGTAACCGTCAAATCTGTACCAATGGTCAGATCAGCCGCGAATTTTGATGTTAGGGATGCATATATTCCACCAGTTGTTTTGATAGATGCATACGATCCCCCAGAATCCGCAGCGACAGCAGAAACAACACTTAATGCGGTATCACTTGTTCCTGTATGAGTAAGTATTGTTGTATTCGCATTTAATATATTAAGATTTGCAGATCCGTCATTATCACGATATACCAATGTGTCGGCGGTATTTGCGGATGTGCCAAGATTTAATGTGGTATTGACTTCGTTGGTACGAATTCTCCACGTATCAAACGTGTCCGTAACCGCAACGTTAGCTCTGTTTACACCTGTGAATGCCATTGATTATCTCTCTGAATATGACTATTTAACATTTGTTTAATTTCTTGTAATTCATCACGAAGCAACAAACATTCTTGTATTTGTTCTTTCATAATATTTATATCATTTAATTTGTTATTCATCTCTTGCCGATTACGAAATTCTTTGCGATGTGAATGTAAAGAAGAAATATCGTTTGCAAGAAGAGCATTATTATTCAGATCTCTCACTATACCTATTTGGTCGGTTTTTGCTAACATATCTTAAAAATCCAATGCTATTGCTTTCAAATCTTTAATTTTTGGTATAATCGAACTTGAAGCCGAACCAAGAACAATTTTGATTGCGAATGTTTTGAATTTGTCATAAGTCACTCCACTTGACGTATACGTAATTACATCATTCGGTGACTTGAACGCATATTCGTGAATATCACTCTCATTTGCAGAAATTCGATTCGAATCTGTTTGCTGAGTCATGAGAACATATGGTTTAGTCTCAAAATCCTCCGAATCATCTGCATTGTGAACACGATAATAAACTTTGATATCTGTATCTTTTGGTTTATATGCATTCAACATCACTTTAAGATCTTGAGCATCAAATCCGTCTTCTAATGTTACTCTTCGTGTAATATATCGTGTTTTAGCGTTCCCACCATTAGAACCAAGTTCCGTAGAAAGTGCAATCGATCCAGAAGAACCCCCAGTAAGTGTGACCGAAGCATCTTCATAATATCCTGTTCCGGCAGAACTGATATATGCCGTTGCGATTTTTCCACTATCTACTGTAATGGTTACAACCCCATCTGTTCCACTATTTCCGGTTATTGCAAAAGTTCCTGCCGAATATCCAGTACCATTTGCGGAAATTACAACATCCGAATTAGCAAAAGATCCACGATTAACTTGATTTTCAATTGCAATAAAATTGATCCTCGATACATCAATTGCAGGAGAAACCTTAGAATCATTAGATTTTAAAATTGCACGAAGATAAACATTGTTTGCGGAATATGTTGTCAGACCTGTAGTTGCAACAGAGGCAGCAGTTTTTTTCTGAGCAGCAAGAGTAATATTTCGATTTGCGGAAAAACTCGTAAAAGTAGAATCTATCTGTGCTGTTCTGTTTGCAGCTGATGCAACAGTTTTTGTTTGATCTATTCCTTTGAAAGAATATCCGATTGAAGTATTAGAAAATGACATTTCACTTGTTGACAATTTGAATACATCGTAATTTATTCCTGCCGTATTTCCAGACAAAGGTTCTGCGTTACTCGACAAGTAAACTGAATGTGAACCAGTATCGAAATTACAACGATTGACCTTGAACATCATTTGTTTTTCAACATTTGGTTGCCAAACAGAAGAGTTTTGAGGTTGATAAAATGCACTGACAAATGGTTGTTGTGAAACTTTTGTATCTGTAGTATTTTTAACGGTTTCTCCCAAGTTTGCAACATGTACAGCATAACTTGTCGAAGAGGATGTTAAAACAATCGCATATTCATCTGGATACAAATAGACAGGCGATTCAAATGTAAATCGAGTATAAGTAGAAGATGTTGCCGCACTTGGGGCAGACGAATTTGCAGTCGTTTCTGATGCATTCAAAATCACTTCGGAAAATGGAAGAATGGCAGATGAACTCGGAAATTCATTTACAACAGGCCGCAGTTGAAGAGTGACAGGTAGTGTTGCATCTACTGTTGAGAAAAAAACATCGATACTACTTACATATACACCATTTGGATTCTCGTTTCGATCAACAAGAAATGTTTGCGAAAGAGGATTGATCCAATTGGTTGAAGTAGAAATACGATTGATTGTATCTTGAGTTGTGTTTTTCTCTTTAACATTTTCTCTTTTGGATTCCATTGGTCGAGTAGAAGAAATTCTTCCCGAACGAGATTCTAAAAGACCTTGTACTCTGAAAACTTTTTCTGCAACCGAATCTGTACTTGCAACTGTATCCGTTGAACTATCTGTCAGACGGAAAAGTTTTTCTCCGGCTCGGAAAGTGGTTGCAGGAATTGTAAGTTCTCCTCCAACAACACCATGTCTATCAGCAGTCAATGAGGCACTATAAGTTGGTGTAGAAGACCCAACTGCTGAAATGTTTCCATTAGATTTTGCAGCACCAACACCTTGATAAACTTCTCCTGTTGTAAATCCACCAGTTGTAGAAACAGTAATTGTTTGGATTTGTGACCATGATGCACCATTGGCATAATTTGTCGAAGCGATGGTTCCTGATATACTATTAACGGTCAATGTATATTCAGATGTGTCATAGGATTGTAAAGTTCCTGTTGCCGTTGCAGTTGTTTTGTCGGAATCGGAATAAAAAGTAATCACTTCTCCAACGACTGGCGTTCCTCCAAAAGTACCAGACATCGTAACTTGTTGAATCAAATCAGAAACTAAAATACTTGTTGAATTTTGATAGAGTCCTATTCCAGTAGCACCAGAACTTGTATGAGTTAATGTTACTTGTTCTCCTGCCTTTGTATTAAACACACCAGAATTCGCAGAACCAGTATTTGCAGAATATGTCAGAATATATGCTGGTTTCGTGTTTGCCGTTACGAGAGTATTATCAAAATAAGGATAGAATGTTGCATTCGGTTTCACACCTTTTGCAAGAAACTGTATTTTTTGTCCTCTGATATAGGGAACAACCGAAATACTAACAGAACGATTTCCTACCGATCGTTTAATTGTTTCTGGTGGTTTGGTTGAAATGATACCTGTTCGTGTTTTATTTTGACTCGTTATTGTTGCAAACCTCGAAATAGTATTTGATGTCGTCGAATTTTTTCGATTCTTGATCAAATTGTCATCATTAACCTGCACTCCACTCCATGTAAAACTCCAATCATCCCATTGTTTTCCAAATCCATTTTCATTTCCTTGAACCCAATGATCGTTCAGATTTTCGAGATTAATAAGAACAGTTGGTCTCCCGTCCTCTGCCATCCACACATCGTTTGGCGGATTTAATGATAATTGTCCGTTGAGTTGAGTTGTACCATAAGGATTAATTGTTTCTGTATTACTTGCAAGAGGTTGTACAACTAAATTTGCAGAACTATATGCAAGAGTAATCAAATCACCTGTTTTTGATGTATTCGCACTCGATCCCGAAGAATCATGAGTGAACATAAAAGAGTCAGAACTAAAAGCCGGTCTGAGTTCTTTCATTTCAAAATCGATAGATGCCTTAAAATCCTCGTTCGATACATCACCAATATTGTGTCCATTGAACGAATCGACCATAATACCGTTCTTAAATCTTTCGGTATTTGTTGCAGAATCCTTTATCGAAACATCGTTTGCTTCTTTTTCAAGTAAGGTCAAGGCAGTATAATATTCGAGAGTATCAACCCTCTTTTCAATTTTACCTATATCCCTCATCGTGAATCGACGATTATCAATGTACTGTGTATCTATATCACTCGCATTAAAAGTATATGCAGGAATATCCAAATTATAAAGAGTCATCGAATCTTCATCATCAGCTGGTAAATTCGGATCTTCAGTAGAAATCCCCTCAATAACCTTGAGTACTCTATCTTTTGTAAGTGTTAATTTATCTTTTCGAGGCAAGTAATATGCAACATTCGCAGACATTTGAACTTTTGCATCTGGTATATCATCATTTGATTGTATTGCTCCGGCGATTGGAGTTGTTGTTGTGTCACCATTTGCAAATCCTTTATATGGACGAAAATCTATACAATCTCGCAATTCTTTTCGTATTCCAGTTGTTGGACTCGTAAACGCCGGAATATCAGTATAATCTACATTGGTATACGAATCAACCGAAAAATATGAATTTGCAGCCGAATGTGAAAAATAATCAAATGTAATTAGTACATTGTTCGCAGGAGGTGTTTGTCCCGATTTCAATGTGATCGATGCATGATCGTAAAAATTATCTTTTTGTCCATCAGTAAAGGAATATCGTGATGTAATATTGTTGTCATGTGCAGTATTTCCAATCGCAGCAGAAGCGATTGCAAATTCAGAAGAATCCGATTGCCCAGTTGTTGCTGCTTCAATTACATTTGTAACTCGTATAACATCCGCCACCAGAAGTGATTGTGTTCCAGTAACAGGAGTAACAGCAAGATGTCCAGAAGTTAATCGGTTATTTTTTTGTAATGCGGTTCCGGCAGAATTAAGTACTATCGAAGCGGTGTTAATATCACCATGTGCAGTAATCGCAACAGCGTTTACTCTTGTTTTCGTCTTTGGGGTTTTTCCTGTGTGATCACAAGTTGCATATACTCTTCCCTCGAAAGTTCCGGCAGTAAAAGTCAAACCATCTCGTTTTGGAGTAATTCTTACTTCATTTGATGCAACAACGGTTACGTCACAATCAACAATTTCTCCTGCTACGATTTGGGGATCGATTGTCCCACCACTTGTTGCTACTGAAGTAGAATTTCCCCTCGCAACTAAAATAAAATTCGCTTGGGGTGCGACCAAACTTCCAGAACCCAATCCTTCTGTTTCGAATGTTGTTCCTGTTGGTGCAGTGATTGTTGGAGGTGAAGCGAGGTCGGAAAATGTAACATCTATTGTTTCTTTTCTTTGGTAGGATATCCCCTGTGCAGTAAAAGTTGTTCCACTTTGAGACCCTATTCCTCTTATATTATCAAACCCCAACTTAAATACCAACGAATTCAAATCTGTATCAAAGAATTTTGTATTGCTGGTCAGAGTACCAGTATCGACCTTACTCGTAACATCAATATCCATAGATGGGGTATTTGCGTGTCCAAAAGTCGAATTTGAAATTGCAATTGATTCCATTTCTCTTGTGGAATAATTAATTGTCACCGTATTCGAAGTATCCGCACTCGTTGAAAATGCAAGATTTATTGTGGCCCCAATTCCATGTTCATTTAATATGTTATCTCCTGCATCACCCCCTGCTCCATCTATACTATCAATTATTAAACTTCCACCAGTAATACCTTCCAATCCTATATTGAGCACCGATCCAGATGAAGTAATTTCTCTTGTTTCTGAACCCAATGTTATTTTCGCACCAGCATATGCATCATCTTTTGATGAAATCTTTAACGCTTCTAATCCAATAGAAGTTTCGCCCGAAGTATATACCGAACCAACATTTACTGTCAGTGGAGTAAAAGTAGTATCAAATAGATATGCATCCAAAACCGCAGTATTACTCGTAGATGTATTTGTAAATGCACCAGAACTATAATCAATCTGTCGAATTCGTGTTGTTCCCATCTTTGTGGAATTGTAAGTATGTGTATTTGTACTTACAATATTCGCTAATGGAACACTATGGATATCATAGGTGACAGAAAGAGTTTCTGGATCAAATGGACTTCCTGTAGTCGCAGGTAACGTACTTCCTGCGGTAAAATTTGTAACCTTAACACTATTGCCAAAATTTGGATTGATTGGAAAAGAAGTTTCCGTTAAAACATCCCGACCTTTTTTGACATCAACATAACTTGTTCCGATACTTTCATATTCGTAACCTTTCACATATGCTTTACCAGCGTCTAATGCTGCAGAAACACGATTCCTATTATAGATGGTTTGTACAGACCCATCACCCAAAGCACTATCAACAACCATTGAAGTTGAATTTGCAATTGAAGAAACTGCTGCATAAGTAGTCGTTGCAGAAGACAAGTAAATAGAATCGGCGACCTCAAATTCATTTTCAAAATCTGTTAGTACACCAGTAATTGTTGTATCAGTAGATGCGACCGTTGTTCCTGTTGCTCCTTGATGATTGATTATTTCGACAGGAAACGGTCTAATTGTATAATCCCCCGATTCATCATAAGTTCGTCTTGCAAGTGTCTTTTCGATCTCTCCATAAACAGGGTATTTTACATGTTTTGTTGGAGTTCCACTCGAAACTCTCATCAATTCAATGAAATTCGAATCAGCGTTGGCAGCAACTGGATCTGTTGAAGTAGTTGTTTTCTTCGCAAGTGTTAGTGTAATTTTAAATCGTGTTGCTCCGGGCGCATTTGCGTTTGTTGTTCCGGCAGATGGATCAAGAAGAGATGTGTCTGAGGTACTATCTACAGTAGATTCGGTTGTTGTTAAACCAATACGATATGTTGGTGTACTACTATACTTCTCAAGAACTAAAGTTTGTGCGAGACAGAGAACAAAGAATCCATTAACAAAATAAACACCACGATTGATGCTAACAATAGATGCACCACCCGTGTGGGAAACTGCCGCAACAGTTGCAGAAGTGGCGGTCGAACCTTCCAAATAAATTGTAGAACCAGCAGAAAATGCCGTTCCTGAAATGAATTTGACAATAAGAGTCGGTGCATCAGAACCAACCAAATCTATCGCACCAATCACTTGGGCTCGAGTAGTTCCTGCACCAACAGTAACGCTGGTATCCGAAATCACCCCATCTGCAAAAAGGGTCGCAGTATCAGTAGTAGTCAACTTCAGATAAGTAACTTCTGTGTCTAAAGTTACTTCGCCCCCAAGAACTTTACTACCATCCTTGAAAATGTGATCACCTAAACGAGATGACTGTTTCTGTAGGATTGTTTGTAATTGAGTAAGTTCTCTTCCTTGAACTGCATAGCCTGGACGGAATAGAACTCGTAAAAATGCCTTGTCTTCATCGTAATCGTCATAATAAGGAGATACATTAAAATTGGTTGTTACGTTTGCCATTTATTTTCTAAATTTCTAAATCCGTGTTATTTTATATTTTTTATAATGATTTAATCTACCAGAAGCGACCGATATTGTATTAGTAATCTTGTAAATAAAACTCTACTACTAATTAACTCCAACAATCACTCAAAATTCTATGATAAGCTTTATATCTTCCGTCTGATCTGATGCACGAGCAACTGGAGCACGATTTTCAACATAGATAATATTTCCAGAACCAATCTGCATTGAACCATTTGCAACATTTGTTAATACAGCAGAACCACCAGTATAAGTAAAAGTTGCCGTAGCGTTGGTTACTCCTGTAGTACTACTCGCAACATTGGTAGTAGTACATTGCCACGATCCCGGCTTGCCATCATATCCTGCACTTGCGTTTGCACCATTTGTAATATTAACAACTCTAATAGTACTTGCAGATGCATTCACATCAACAACATATGCTGTTGCACCATTTGCACCAACTGTTCCTTGAGTTAATGTAATATCACCAGCAATTGCAGCAGTATTTGAAATATAAGTAAACGTTTTTGACTGCGTTGCTGTATCCGATGTATAACGTGTATATGCACCATCTGTATTAGGATCTGTCAACAATCCAATTTTACGAAAATCGTTGGTTGTGGTAAATGCACCAGATTCATCCTGTGTAAGTTTTGAATTGACCATAACAAAATATCCACCCAATTCTGCTACAGGATCATATCCATGTCCTCCCTTTGGCGGAATTATTGGAGTAATATCTGCAAGAGTTCCTGCTCCAGTTCCTTGTTGTTCGACTATAAGAGTAGCTGTCGTATAACTATTACCAGTACTCACTACTGTAACACCTCCGACTGCATCCGTATCTGAACTATTTGCGGTCAAAACAATTTCTGCGCCGTGTCCATCTCCATTTACTCTTGCAAATGGTGCCACGTTTGCGGTTATTGTTCCAGACAATTGCGGTACAGAAGAATCTAACGTAAGAGTCTGATTTGGTGCAGAATATGCACTATCAACAATTTTTCTTACATAAGTAGTACCACTAAATGTGAAATATATCGATGAATTGTTATACTTATCATTAGATGTGAGCGTAGGACTTGCCATAGTTAATGTTACACTTTCAGAAGAATTTGTAACCACTCTATTATTTTCAAAAGTATACCCTGTTCCGTCCGTATTAATCACAAAAACATCCAACGCACCATCAACTGCTGCTAATTCAATTGCTGCTTGATCAGATCCATCATTTTTGGCTCCTGTTGATGAAGTCATTCCTCCTGATGATGCAGTATTTCCATATGCATTAGCATCACGAAGTTGTTTGACAGGAATATAACTTGTTGTTACAAATTTCAATGCTTCGGATGCAGTGATCGTGTACATGTATTTCCATTTATACCCATCCGCTAATGCGGCAGATGCTCCTGCGGTTGTGGTAGTATGTGTTGGTTCTACTGTTGACATTTGTGCATAATTTACTCCACCTATTTCGACTTCGGAGTTATAAAGACACTTGTAAACCCCAAACGTGGAATTCATTACGTACATTGGATACAAACTCGCAGAAGTCGTGGCGGTTCCGTCTGCATCTGAAAGTGTTTGAGCTGTACGTGTAGAAATCAAATTGCTGAAGGTTTCTGTATCTTTATACATCGAATAATGTCGACCAGTAGTCCAATTATGCCGAGTAATCACATGACTAACATCTGATGCTGCAATTTTCTTTGCGGCGATCATATCTTCCCAATGAGAATATGCGGTGTTTCCGGTTGTATCGGATGATGGATTCGCAGCGGTACTTGGATCTGGAATACTCGTATCACTAAAAGACCCAGACCAAGAATCTGACTTTCCAATGAAAAGATAAGCATGAGTAGAAAGTGCAGTGTTTTCATCGGAAGATATACCTGTTCCACCAACCAATGATGATTCAGAGAGCATCTCTCGAAACTGTTTTGAGTTGTGAATTCTAAAATTATTTGTTACTAAAGCGGGCACGGTTTATTCTCCTTTGTTAATTCTCTTATATTTATACGGAAACTCTTTGGTCAATTTTGTGATTATAATATAAAAATCCATAATTATTTTCGTAAGGTTGTCCTTTGTAATCAAATGGTCGATCCAATGAAATTACTTGATTTTGAATGATTGAATCTTCGGTTGAAATTTTTCCATTATCATCGGCGTCTTCCAAAACCAGACTATTGAAATCGTGATCAATAATATATGTAGCAGTTACAGTTCGGTGTTGTGGTTCTGTAATTGAAATTTCTCCCTCATGTTGTGCGATATCAACAACCCCCTCGTTTGCAAGAATTTTTCCTAACGCAGATGTTGTTCCACTATATGAACCAGAAGTTGTTGGAACTCCATCTTCTTGTAATATTTCATCTCCTGCATTGGTGCTAGAACCATCTGTACCATCTAAAAGAACCATACTTTCGATCGAAAGGTGTCTTGCTCGTGTTTCCCAATTGATTCCATTAGTAAGAGTACTGAAGTCAGAAGGACAATAATGTTCGTAATTGTGTATTACTCGATTATGATATTCGCCCACGTATTCTTTTGATAATAGGGAAATCGGAATTCCTGTTGTCATTTCTTTTCCAGTTCGGAATATTTTCCCATTAGTAGTAATTGTTGCAGTTGATATATCAAAATCATCATGCAATCCTTCTGTAGCACCAGTTGCATATGTTGTTTTAGGATCACTCAAAGTAAATGTCACTCCTAATTCATTTTTTAGATAACCATAAAGAGATTGAGATCCGAAATAAGATGAATTTCCTTCTGGTATCATATCTTCTTGTAAAAAAGACCCACCTATTGAATCTTCCAACAACATATTTCCTTCAAATTCCACATCGGAAACTTTGAAACGATTTCCATTTATACCCTCTAAACCAGTTCCCTCAAATTCATCCAACCATATTTCATCGCCTTCATGGAAATAATGGTTTTCAGAGGTTGTCAGTTTGGTTCTCACTATTTCTGAAAAAACATATCCTTCTGTTGATTCTGTTCCAACATATGCACCAGATGTTGTTGGAATACCATCTTCCTGTAAAAGAACATTATCTTCTCCATCAAATTCATCTGTTTCTAGAAAAATATTATTTTCATATGAAACGTTGCCTACAGTTTTGACTGACATAAGAGAGAAAAATTCAGCAGGGCTTCCAGATGATGCTAAAAGCATTGTTAGATATTCTATCACAGACGAAATGGGTTCGGTCTCAATTCGCATATATCCAAAGTCCGAAACTTCTCCATAATATAAAGGATCTGTCGATGTAGTTGGTATCCCATCTTCTTCCAACAAATATCCTTCTAACGTATTTTCTAGACGGAAAGTTGGTTGCCCCATTTCCGTTTTTATTCTTGTTTGGGGAACTTTAAATTCAATTTCTTGATTTAAGACAGTTTCTACTTGAGTTTTAAGATCATCAAGAACAACTGTAAAGAATCGCATTCCCAATTCACGATATCGAGCCGTACCAGCATCATTTAATGAGTTGATATTGTTCAATCCTCTATCAAACATTTGAGAGTTCAACAGGGTTGCAATTGCAACCTCACCAAAAAGTTTAAATCCTGCCGGATGTAAAAGTTTTAATACATCTTGTTTCCACACATCAATCGAATCCGTAGTTTGGAGAACATAAGAAAAATCTTGATAATAATCATTATCTTGAAGTTTCTTCGAAGAACTCGGAAATCCAGATTCACCTACATGGGCTCCGGTTTTTGTTTTTGTAACCGCCATTGTTGGGGCGAGGATAGCTGGTGTAGAATTGACAGGAACAATTATGGTTGGATCAGTCATATAACCAAATCCAGAATCAGTAATATTAACACCTGTCACTGCTCCGCCCAATGCACCAATTGAGATTGTTGCATTTCTTCCAAGAAATCCACCATTTGTCGTATCCACTTCATAACGAGATGCATAATAATCATTAGACGCCGAGGCAGTTGGGATTGCTTCGTAACCACTTCCATGAGATGTAATTGCAATTGAGTTAATTGCACCAAACGTTTGAGATTCGGTAAGCATCGCACTTTGGAAAACATTATTAGCATTTGAAATTAAACTAATACTTCCTGCCGCTGTTCCTGTACCAGAAGTAGTAAAAGTAAAAACAGATGAATTTGCAATACTTGTAGGAATAAAAGATGCAAGATCATCTCCTGTTCCAACAATTGTTCCAGTTGTATCAGCAGTAAAATCAATTGTTGGATTTTGACTTGATATGGCGGATGATAATGCTGTTCCCCCATCCACATCAACATTAATTTCTTCGTGGTTTACATTACCTTCGGTTGATGTTGTTCCAGTATAAGCATCATCTGTAGCAGCAACACCGTCTTCCTGTAATAATGTTCCATCTAACACTGTTTCGAGTGCCATCTGCCCAGTTCCATTCGGATTAACTAGGTATACAGTATTTGTATTTGAAAAAGTACCAAGTGTAGAATGTCCAAAAACCTTTTTGTTGATAGCATCATAACGAACAACGGTAAACTTTTTTGATGTACTTGGCCAGGTTGCGTTATCCGTAAGAATATAATCTGCCGCTGGATCAGAACTAAATGCATTATTAATCGTAAAAAATTGAGTCAGGTTATGCCCTGCTGTGACAGTAGCTGTTACAGT
>Ga0209047_1001839_pt1 | contig 14915 bp, 19 predicted proteins | sample SaaInlV_165m_DNA_3_FD_184681 | JGI IMG/M metagenome (GOLD analysis project Ga0209047, IMG submission 184681) | Marine microbial communities from expanding oxygen minimum zones in the Saanich Inlet - Saanich Inlet SI037_S3LV_120m_DNA (SPAdes)... | ecosystem: Environmental > Aquatic > Marine >...
CTCCTGAAGAATACAAAAAATGTGTAGATGTTGGAGTTAAAGGATGTGAAATTGTTTACGAACTTCAAAAGAAAGCACTACATGACAAATATTTTGGGAATAGGAAAGATTAGAAATGACAAGTGTTTCAGTTATTGATCAACTAAAGAGAACTCAAATTCTTGAATTACTAGAACAAGGAAAAAGAGTTGACGGAAGAGCACTAGATGAGTCAAGAGAAATCTCAATTGAAATTAACGCAATTCCTAAAGCAAATGGTTCTGCAAGAGTTTACCTTGGTGATACCGAAGTTTTATGTGGAGTAAAAATCCAACCAGACAAACCTTTCCCAGATGTGGGTGACAAAGGCATGTTTATGTGCACTGCTGAACTATTGCCACTTTCACATCCTACTGTTGAAACTGGACCGCCACAAGCTCCTGTTATTGAATTGGCAAGAGTTGTTGATAGAGGAATTAGAGAAAGTCATATGGTTGATGTTTCTCAGTTAGTAATTGAAAAAGACAAATCTGTAGTTGGTGTATTTGCCGATGTTGTGGTAATTGATTATGATGGAAATCTCTTTGATGCATGTTCTTATGCTGCAACTGCTGCTTTACTTACATCAAAAACTCCAACATGGGAGATGGTTGATGATCAACCTTCAGTTGTTGAAGGTGAAGACAAACCGTTACCTGTTAGTACAATCCCTGTATCTGTAACAATGGGAAAAATTGGAAATCATATTGTTGTTGATCCTAATGGTGACGAATGGGCCAGTATGGATTCAAGAATTACTATAACTACAGACTCTGATGGAAATATTGTTGCATTACAAAAAGGTGGTAGTGATGGATTTACTCAAGAAGAAATTAACCAATGTGGAGAATTATCAGTTAAAATTGGTGCAAAGATAAGAGAACAATTAAAATTAGCACAACAGGAGAGTCAATAAAATGGCTAAAGCAAAAAAATCTCTAAAAGGTTTAGGTGCACGTTACGGAATTAAACTTAGAAAACAATACACAAAAGTTCACTTTACATTAAAACAAAAAAGAAATTGTCCTGAATGTGGTTCCCAGACCTTTGGCAGAGATGCTGTTGGAATTTGGTCTTGTAAAAAATGCAACTATAAGGTAGCTGGAACTGCATATGACATTAAACTATAGTGCAAAAATCACTGTAGATGCTAAAGACAAAACTAACGCAATTTATGATTCTGTAAATACTGATAATGAATTTTATCCTGAAAATCCTGTTAAAACTACGATAAAATTAGATAAAAAATTGCTTATTACTGCTGAAACTGATCAAATTGCCCATCTGAGAGCAAATTTGAATTCGACACTTAGACTCATTCAAGCTAGTTATGATTCAATTGAATCGGTAAAGATATAATCAGATTAATTTTTTGTTTAGTCATGTCTTCTCCACAAATGCCACCATGGCTTCAAGAACAAATTATGAAATTACAACAATCTCAACAGAATTTACAATCTATTATGACTCAAAGACAACATCTTGAAATGGAAAAAGCAGAAACTGAAAAAGCACTTGAAGAACTAAAGAAAATTGCTGATGATGATTCTGTATTCAAACAAGCAGGAACTGTTTTGATAAAATCTGACAAAAAAACATTAGTTGATGAATTGGAAGAAAAAGTTGAATTATCCAAAACTAGATCAACTGTTCTTGAAAAACAAGAAATTCGTGTAAAAGATTCTCTTAAAGAGCAAGAAGCAAAAATCACTGAAATGATGAAAAGTGGTGCAACTCCTCCACCTCCAGCAACAACTGAAGATAATCCTAGAAAATAATTTCTTTAACCTATTTCATATAAGATATTAACAATTCATTATAATTGATATTTGTGAAATTAGAAAATCTTCGAATTATTGTAGATGAACGAGAACGAAAAAGTGGAATTCCTGATTTACTCAAAGCTATTGGCATGGGAGTTGAAATGAAGACACTCCCTATTGGTGATTATATTGTTGCACCCGAAACTATTGTTGAAAGAAAAAGTATCAAGGACTTGATGGCTTCTGTTTTTGATGGGCGACTTTATGATCAGTGTACTAGACTTAAAGAACATTTTGAACATCCTATAGTTTTGATTGAAGGTAACGTTGATGAAATTGAGGAAATTACTGACAATCCTTTAGTTTTCTATGGGGCTCTCTCTAGAATTACACTTGAATTTAAAATTCCAATAATCCCTACTCCCAGTGCATCTCATACTGCTAAATTATTAGTTTCAATGTGTTCTAAAAAAGATGGTCCTACAGGACCATATCTGAAAAAAATTAAAAAATCATCTAATTTAGAAACTCAACAACTATCTACACTTTGTAGTTTACCTGGAATTGGTGAAAAGTTTGCAGTTAGAATGCTTGAAAAATTTGGTACTCCCTTGAAAGTTTTTAGTGCAACAACTTCTGAACTCTCTAAAGTTGAAGGATTAGGTGAAGCTCGTGCAAAAAAAATTAAAAATATGCTAACTACTAAAAATAAACTTCAAAAAGAAAGTACTCAAAAGACACTGACATAACTATTACTGCCATTTTATTTCATGAATTTTTATACTATACATTTTAAGAAAATTTATGGATAATCGTGTTAATATTGCAGTAATTATTGGTGTTGTATTTGTTTTAGCCTTTGCTGTAACTTTAACTCAAAGTGAAAATCAAGTTAAATCTCAAATTGTTGAAGATGAGATTCCTGATGAATTAATTTATGAGTGGCTGAAAAAATATGATCCTTCTGAACAAACAATCTCTGTTTCTGGTAGTGCTACAGCCTCTTCAAACCCTGATACCTTGATTATTGTGCTTGGAGTTGAATCTGAAGCCAAAACTGCTAATGAGTCTCTATCTCAAAATTCTAATTCATTAAATTCTGTAATCTCTTCATTATCTAATTCTGGAATTTCTGAAGACGATATTCAAACATCTAATTTTTCAATTTATCCATTATATGATAGCATAAAAGATTCTGATGGAAATTGGCAACAAATTCTAACCGGATATCGTGTTTCAAATATTTTATCAATTCAAACTGAAAAAATTGATTCTGCTGGAGATATTATTGATGCTGCAGTTTCTTCTGGAGCAAATCGTGTTGATAATGTTTCATTTCAATTATCTGATGATAAGTTACAACAAATTAGTGATAATTTGATTGCTGATGCAATAAATGATGCAACTCAGAAAGCAGAAAAAGCACTTGTACCATTAAAACAAAAAATTGTTGGAGTAAAATCTGTAATTATACATGATAATGTGATGCCTTACTATGATAGTCCAATGCGTGCATCATTTGATGGATTTGCAGAATCCTCTATGAAATCTGCACCAATTATGTCTGGTGATGAAGAGATCACAACTAATGTTAGTGTTGTATTTTATATCTCACAACAATAATTTTTTTATAATTATTCTTTGAGTAATTTTCTTTTTAATGCAGTTCCACAAATAGAACACTCTTTCCCATTTTGATAACTTGCTTTACATCCTGGACAATAGTGAATCCATTTCCCTACATCTTTAATTCCTTTTGTCATGATTGGTGCAATGTTTAATCCTATATTTTTGGCAACATTGGAAATTGCAAAATCATCTGTAATGATTTGACCTTTTGTTTCTATCCCTAATGCAATAATTGAAATATCTTGTTTTGATAATTGTGGAAAATCTCCTGTATTTTTTGCTGCTTTGATTGCGGCCTGAGTTGATTGCTCATATGGCTCTCTAATTTTTAGCCTGTTTGTTTCAAGTAATGTCCCAAGTACATCATGATTTTTCTTAATATGCTGTATCTCATCATAAACAAGAGATGTAGTGTAACAATCTTCAGATGATCTAAATGGAACTCCTGCATAAAATGCACTAGCATCTAAAATTCTAAAATCCAAGTTTACTCATTTGTCTTAACCCTCTTTTTTTCAATCTAATGAAAACTGCTGGGCTTTTGTATTTTTTAATAATTATTGGTTCTTCGTATCCTGCAGATTTTACAACTTGTGCATCTATTGCAATATTACAATCTTGAGAACAAATAATTTCAATTTTTTCATCTGGAACAACTAATGATGCTAATCTGTAAACTGGTGCAACTGGTGTGATGATTAACACATCTAAACTTTCGTGTAATATTGGACCACCTAATGAAAATGAATGACCAGTTGATCCACTAGGTGTTGCAATGATTACTCCATCCATTTTTTGTTTCACTGTGTCATTTTGAAATTTAATTTCAATTTCTGCAGTTTTAGTTAAGTTTGCTCTACTGATGTAAATTTCATTTAATGCTGGAGGAAATTCTTTTCCTCCACATGATGCAGTTACTCTAGTTCTTTTATCTAGGAAAAACTTATCTTCTAAAATATCTTTTATTGCTTCATCAATTTCTTCAATTGTAATTTCTGCTAAAATTCCTCTATTACCTCCAACATTAATTGTTAAAATCGGTGTTTCATTTTCTAAATTTCTAAAAACTCGAAGTGTTGTTCCATCTCCTCCTAAAGTAACTACTAGATCTAATTTGACCTTCTTAATTTCTTCAAGTGTTTCAATTTGTTTTGTACCTTCCACAATAACTGGTGAAATTGTGTATACTGTTGCTTTTGTTGCTAGTAATTTTTTTGCAACATCTTTTGCAGCCTTTTCTGAATCTTTATTTCCAACTTTGCTTACAACAGCTACATTTTCTAGTTTCAAGTAAGTTCTTTTGAATTGTATTTACATAAAAATGATATTTTTACGCACGTCTGTAAAAACAATTAAGTATGAATATGAACCCATGAAATTATGAGTTACGCACATCCTGAAGTTTTAGTCGATACTGAATGGTTGTCCCAAAATCCTCCAAACGAAAATAGGAAATTAGTTGAAGTTGATTATGATCCTGTTAATGGTTATCAAAAAGGTCACATTAATGGCTCAAGTTTAATTTGGTGGAAACGTGATATCAATGATCCTGTAACTCGGGATATAATTAGTAAAAAAGAATTTGAGGCATTAATGTCTAAAAATGGAATTACTGCTGATACTGAAGTAATTCTTTATGGTGATTTTAATAATTGGTTTGCAGCATTTGTTTTTTGGGTTTTCAAAATCTATGGACATGAAAATCTAAAAATTATGAATGGCGGAAGAAAAAAATGGGAATTAGAAAATCGTGATTATACCATTGATGAACCACAAATTACTCCAACACAATACATTGGGCAACCTCCAGATGAGGGATTACGTGCATATCTATTTGATGTAAGTAGAGGAATTGGAAAAGAAGATACTGTGATGGTTGATGTACGATCTCCTGCTGAATTTTCTGGTCAAATTACAGCTCCTCCTGAATATCCAATGGAACATGCACAAAGAGGTGGACATATTCCTGATGCAAATAATATTCCCTGGGCAACTGCAGTAAATGATGCTGATGGTACCTTCAAAGGAGTTGAGGAATTAAAACAAAATTATGAACAAAAAGGTGTAACTCCCGATAAAGATGTAATTTGTTATTGTAGAATTGGTGAACGTTCATCTCATAGTTGGTTTGTTTTGAAATATTTACTTGGATATCCAAAGGTTAGAAACTATGATGGCTCCTGGACTGAATGGGGTAATATGATAGGCAATCCTGTGGAAAAATAAATTGCTTTTAGACCTGCCAATTCTTGAGAAAGGTTCTTTCTACTTCATAAAAGATGGTAATTCTACTCTAGTATTGGAGGATAAAACTAAGCGTGGACTAGAAATTAAAGAAACATCGATTGATGAAAATCTAAAAGTTAAGGCTGATAAAGGTATGATTCACGATATGGATGGAATTGGACATTGGGTTCCAATTCGTTGGTATTTTTCTAAAGATTCCTATGATTTGTCTGCAGTTTTAATTCATGCAAATGCCATGGAAAAAAAATACACTGAACTACGAGAACTAACTTGTCCTCAAGATGATGACTGATAACGTTTTTAACTAAATTCTACTCATAAAAAACAGATGTCATTACTTTTAAAAGATCGGGTCTGGTCCATGGAAGCTCCAACTGCAAAACGTGGTGTTTATCCATTACATGGTTTTAAACTTGGACTATACAGATTACCAATTAAACTTGAAGAACCTGTTGAAATTAAATCAGTTCATGATGGTTTGAAAAAAGCATTTGAGATGGATATGTATGCTGATAGAATTTTTGCTACATACCGTTGGAAGGAACAAAACATGGCTGACCCTGATGAGAAGGGATACGAAGAAGTTGATTTGTCAGTAACAGTAGAAATTGTAACTGGTGAAGTTGTTGATATTATTTACCAAGTGTTTCCAATTGAGAAATTTGGAGATCCTAATTGGGTTAAAGATTATAGAAAGAAAGCAGATCACTTTGCAAAAATGGTAATTGATACTATTTTACGTAATACCATTTTGGCAGATAAGATGATTTCACATCTTGCAAAATCTGAAAAAATTCCTGAACTTACTGCTATTCAAAGACTTGAAGAATTAACTCCGTTAGCTAAAATTGTTCTTGGTGCAAAACCAAAACCAGTTGAAGCTACAGATGATGAAGAAGAAGATGATGATGGTTCAATTGAAATTCCAGATGGTGCAAAACCCGGACCAATTGATATTGAGTATAAATCTAAAATCAAACCATCAAAATCACATGAAACTGCTGAACACACAATCAAAACTTGGGGTAGAAAAGGTACTGCTAATGGAATAATGGGTATTTGGGGAGAATTTGTTTCTGTAGATTATGATATTTGTATAGCTGATGGTGGATGTCTTGAGGCTTGTCCTGTTGGTGTCTATGAGTGGTTTGATTCTCCTGGAAATCCTGCATCTGACCAGAAACCATTGATGTCAAAAGAACCTGATTGTATTTTCTGTCTTGCATGCGAAGGTGTTTGTCCTCCACAAGCAATCAAAATTTATGAACAAAAATAATTGCATTTGTTGCAAGTATAAATATCGACTATTACTTTTGAGCAGCTAAAGATGGCTGGAAATCCTTTTACTCAATTAGTTTTTGATTTATTCATTATTTCTGCTATTTTGATTACTGCATATACTTGCAATTTTTATTATCTTGTTTTTCTTGCTAACAAAAGAACTAAGATTGCTAAAACTGTTGATTTGGGAACTCCTTCTGTAACAATCCAACTTCCAATTTACAATGAAAAATATGTTGCAAAACGACTTGTTGATGCAGTTTGCAATTTGGATTATCCTAAAGATCAAATGAATATTATGGTTTTAGATGACTCTGATGATGATACTGTTGATGTACTTGAAAAAACTGTCAACTATTACAAAACTCAAGGATTTCAAATTGAACATATACGACGTGGAACAAGAAAGGGGTACAAAGCAGGTGCTCTCAAATATGCAATGGAAATTACTGACACTGAACTTGTAGCAATATTTGATGCTGATTTTATTCCTCCAACTTGGTTTCTCAAACGAGCCATCCCTCATTTCTCAAAACCAAGCATTGGTTTAATTCAATGTCGTTGGGGTCATGTAAATGAAAATTATTCTACTATTACTCAAGTGCAAGCACTTAGTCTTGACTTTCATTTTCTTATAGAACAAAAAGCAAAAAGTGATTCTCATCTGTTTATGAATTTCAATGGTACTGCTGGAATTTGGAAACGTGACTGCATTGAAGATGCTGGAGGATGGCATACTGCAACTTTAGTTGAAGATCTTGATCTAAGTTACAGAGCACAAATGAAAGGATGGAAATGTGTTTTCTTACCTGATATTGTAGTTGATGCTGAACTTCCTGCTCAAATGAATGCTGCAAAAAGACAACAATTTCGTTGGGCCAAAGGTTCTATTCAATGTGCAACAAAATTACTTTTTGATATTGCTGTAAAACGTAAAGTTTCCATTGAAGCAAAAATCCAAGCATTCGTTCAACTTACACGTCATATTGTTTATCCATTAATGTTAATACAATTTTTAGCATTGCCGATTCTTTTGGCCGGACAAGTTAATCTTTACGTTGTTAGTTTTCTACCTATTATTACATTTGCCACATATCTTGCAATGGGACCTGGTGCATACATTTTGGTTATACAAAATATGTATGGTAAATCATGGAAGTCTAAAGCTAAGCTATTGCCTGCACTGTTAATTTACAATGCTGGAATGTCTGTAAATAATACTGTTGCAGTATTTGATGCAGTATTTGGAAGAAAAAATGAGTTTCTTAGAACTCCAAAATATGGTATAATCAAAAAAGAAGATGATTGGAAAGGTAAAGCATACAATTTACCTTTTACACAAACCACTCTTTTGGAAATCTTTTTTGGTGTTTATGGTACATTGGCAATTTTTATTTCAATATTTTCAAATAATCCTATATTTGTACCAATTATTGCAATTCAGACTCTTGGATTTTTCTATATTGCTTACATGAGTCTGTCTCATACTCGATTTAAAAGAAATAAATCAAGTAAACAACGTAAAATGACGAAGAAAGAGAAAATGGCAAATACTGTTTACAGACTATCAATGGTTGGAATTTTAGGATTAATCATTTTTGGAGGATTTATGGCAATTACTGGCTATAATTCTGATATCTATCCTTTGGATAGGATACGAGGACATTTTGATGGTATCATAGGTTCATCTGATCCAGAAACAATTCGTGCTCATCTAATTGCAATCCAATTAGATCTGGAACCAATGTTGGAAAAATTACCTGAAACTACTGATACTCATAGTCAAATCATTTCTAAAAATCCTGTGTGGTTGTTTGCCACTGAATCAACTAATTTCATTAGAATACAAAATGATGTAAATTCTATGTTACAAAGTGTTAATGCCATTTCAGCTATTCCTCAAGATAATTCTGCATATCATACTGGAATGCTTGACATAAATGATAGGGCTTTGTTATTGCGTCTTAACATTATGGATGCAACTCCATACATGTATGTCAGTATTGCAAATGTATTTTCTAGTATAATTTGGATTGCTGTAATTATCGGAATCTTTACTGCATTAAAAAGAAAGAGAACCCAACTTAAAGAATCTGATCCACTCGGTGTTTAAGAAATATTTAGATCATTTCTAATTTCATCTACTGCTCTAATTCCATAAATATCTCTAATTTGTTGAATTCTAACTGATTCTTTTAACATGTCTCTTCCAATAGCATTTGTTAAAATTGAATATACGTCACTAAATCTAATTTCCCATTTATCTGCACAATCTAAAATTTTGCTTACTGCCCATTGTCTAACTTCATGAGGTAGCGGTATTTTTTCACCTGATTCAATTGATATTCTGTCAAACAAATTTACAATTTCTGAAGTAAGTTTTGCCATTTTTTCAAGATCTTTTGATTCCCCATATTTTGATTCTGTATTCATTCTAATGTTTGATTGATATTCTGATAGTTTTAGTAATGCCATCATTTCCTTTGATGAATCACTTGAAGCTTTGTTTGTAACATTTCTAACTGATTGTATTTCTTGAAATAATTTTTCTGATTTTTTATGAAATTCTGTTGTAGATGCATCTTGTCTTTTTAGAGTTTCTGCTGTCGAATCTGCTCTTTTTGATAATGAACCGATTTCCGTCTCAATTTTATCTATTTTGCTTCCTACTTCTTTAATCGATTCTAAACTGATGGCATCGCTGGAATTCACAGTTGATGAAACTGTCTCAAATTGTTGTTTGAGCCCATCAATCACGCCTCCTAATGAGTCGATTTTTGAGGCTTTTGATGATATCGTATCAATTGAAATCTTGATTGCTTCTAATTCTGCATTAACATTTGCTGCATCTGCTACGCCCTCAATTATTTTTTCAAATTCTTGTTTAAGGCTTTGAACTACTTGAGTTCCTGTACTGAGATTTTCAGTCTTTCCAGAAATCTCTTCGATACTTTCTTTTAATTTGTTAATCTCAGAGGTAATTTCTAAAACTGAATTAGTCTTTCCAGAAACTTCTCTTAGATCATCTCTTACTTCGTCAATTCTTTGAGCAATTTTTATAATCATTTGAGAATTATTTGTAATGGAATTGATACTCTCTTCCACTTTTTGAGATATTTCTAGAGGTTTTGATGTTTTTTGTATTTCTGAAATTTTATTTAATTCATTTTCAAGTTTTTCAGTTTGATTGTTGATTTTATTAATTAAATTAGATTGTGTTCTAACTTGATTTAATCCTGCGTATAATTTTTGTGTATCGTCTTCTATTATGTTAATTTGCTTTGATTGTTTTTGAATATGTTCTAATGTTGATGTTAGTGTGTCTATCATTCCTTTCATTGATACTAGGACTTTTTGATTTTCACCAAAAATCTTTGACATTACTTTAATTTCTTTTTGTAATGCTTTATTGGAATCTGAAACTGATGCTACTTTTTTTAAAACTGCTGCTGGATTTGGTTGTCTTTTAACAGGTTTAACTACTTTTTTTTTACTTGTTTTAGATACCATATTACATGAATTAAGAAACTAATAATAAAAAAAGTTAGGTGTAAAATAAAAAATGTAAAGAGTCACTTGTTTACAACTTCTGGTTCATGAAGTAACTCATGAAATGTCTTTTCAGCAAGACCATTTGTTGTCTCAATGAATCCTCTAGGACAATATTCGCATTGAATCATATAGTACTGTACGGTACCGTACTATTAATAATTGGGTTATTCCAATGTAACCAAAAATGCAGTCAGTTACCCCAGGTCATATCTCTTCATTTTAATCAGATGACCTACTCATCACTCTGCAGTTAGACTATGATTTCTAGGCATAAAGAGTTTCAAATTGATAACTTTTTGATAATCATAATTTTTTAGATTTTTATTAATTTTCTTTCTAAATTTTAATTGCGTGATCACTTTTTAATGAAATTTGTTAATTGATTATATGCAAAATCTTTTACTTCAATTAGATCCTATTGCAATTCAGGATTCTCTTACTTCCACAGCTAACACTTTGATTGAACAAGTAACTCCTGAACTTCCTCATACAAGTTTTGTAACTGATTTAGCTTTTATCATGATTATTGGGGCTATAGTTACACTTGCATTTTTTAAAATTAAACAACCTTTGATAATTGGATATCTTTTTGCTGGAATGCTTATTGGTCCTTTGTCTCCTCTTTGGACTTGGATTTTACCTGAAAGTACTTCATCTCTTGAATTGTTAGACGGTGTTGGAATTTTATCTGATATTTCTGCACTAAATCTTTTTTCTGAAATTGGTGTTATCTTACTATTATTTGTAATTGGAATTGAATTCCCATATGCTAAAATCAAATCTATTGGAAAAGTATCTATTGGTGTTGGTACAATTGGATTGTTTTCTACATTGGGAGTTTTGTTTTATACTTCAACCGCTCTAGGTTTACAATTTATGGATGCATTGTTTATTTCTGCAGCTTTATCCATATCTAGTACTGCAATTATTGTTAAACTTTTAGAAGATATGGGGAAAATCAAAAAAGGATCTTCTATACTTATTTTGGGTATCTTAATTGTAGAGGATATTATTGCTGTAATTTTAATTTCTACATTACAATCTATTGCTTTAGTTGGAACTGTATCTGTGGAATCTATTGTTGTTATTGTGTTAGTTGCAGCCGGTCTTATCATAGGAACGTTTACTTTGGGAACCCGTGTTATCCCTCCTCTAATTGATAGAGTTGCAGCAGCAGAAAATCGTGAAATTCTACTCTTGAGTGTTCTTGGTCTCTGTTTTGGTTATGCTTTACTTGCAAATATCGTGGGATTATCTGTAGCAATTGGTGCCTTTTTGGCTGGTGTGTTAGTTGCAGAGTCAAAATCAGCTGAAGTTGCAAAATTACTTTCTAGTCCTATCAAAGACATGTTTGTGGCAATATTTTTCATTTCAGTTGGTGCATTGATGGATGTTTCACAACTTGAAAATTATATTTTCATTGCAATTGCTTTGATTGCAGTTGCTACTGGTATGAAGTTTGGTGGTAATATGTTAGGCAATTTTATTTTCAGACAAAAACGTGGAAAAGCACTTCGCTCTGCATTTACTTTGGCAGCTCCTCGTGGTGAATTCTCCATTGTAATTGTAAAAGTTGGAGTTGACATTGGTGCAGTAAGCGCCTTCTTGTTCCCACTTGTGGGTATTATTGCAATTATCACTGCATTTATTTCTCCATTTTTAATGAAGGCTAGTGATAAAATTATACCTGTATTAGAGGAAAAAGAAGATGTCTGATGAATTACAACAAATGTTAGATAGTGTTCATGATGGAATTACAACTTTTGATTTTGAAGGTAAAGACACTTCTTGTATACTAATTGAAGAAGAAAAATATGGTCTAATTAGAGCTAAGATTGAAGGTCAACCTTTTTCTGTTAATACTGATCTTAACATTCTTCAAGATGGATTGGGAAATGTTTTTGTTGAAATTATTTTAACATTTTCAATAGGTAATATTTCTGAAAAATTTCTTGTTAATGCAAAAACTGATTTAAAATTCTTTGAAGTTCTTGCAAATACCTCTATGCTTGTACTTAATTCACCTGAATCAAGATATGGGCAAGATAATGTAATCGCAATTCAATTACCCAGACCTGAAAAGGCACATGATGCACTTGAAATTATTAAAACTGGCTTAATATCTAAAAATCAATAAGTGGTGCAGTTACCGGGATTTGAACCCGGGTCACGTACTTGGCAAGCACGAGTACTAACCAGACTGTACTATAACTGCAACAATTCAAAGGGTTGAATTTGCAGATTTAAGCGTTTTTAAGCTTTCATTGCTGTAGTAATTCATGGATGAGATTCTTTTGAAGAAAATTGAACAAAAAATTCAAGATAGTATTTTAAATAAAGATGATATTAAAGAATTAATTAAATCACTTTCAACTATTGATGATTCTAAATCTTTTGCTTTAGGTATTATTGTAGGTAGATTGTACAATACTTTTTTCTATCAAAGTAAAAGAATTCTCAAACGTGATCCTACAAAACAAGAATTTGAAGATTTTTTAAAATTTATTGAAAATAAGAAATCTGATTTAGAACATTTATGGTGATGGTTTATTCCATTCAATCACTTTGATTGTTGGAGTACCTGGTAATTTGACACATGATCCATGAAGTGCTTTCTTTGCTGCAGTTAGATGTGCTTCTCCATTAACAAATAATTCCATAATGCATTGTCCTTGTCTTACTCTTGCACCTAAACTAGTTGCCTTACCCCATGATCTTCTCATTCCTTCTGAAACTCTATCTGCACCTGCAGTAGCAATTTGTTTATTTTCTCTTAAGAGGTTATGTGGATAAATTCTAAGTCTGGAATAGTAACCTGTTTCTCCAGTTGTTTTTTCTAGTGTTTTGTTTGCTGCTAATCTAGTTGATTCAATAGCCATATGTCTAATTTGAAGTCGTTCATTCATTAATAACTGAACACAATATTCGTAAGTGCCTCTTTTACCGCCTTGAAATTTTGCAATTTTAATTTGTGGTTTACCTTTGATGTATTCTTTTCTTGTGAATACTTGTCCTGTTCCATCTCTATAATTTGCACCATGCATGATAATCTCAACTCAAAATCCCCATATTTTAACGGTTAGCAATTATTTGGGTCAAATTTCTAATGCTTATATGGAAATCTTCCATTTTTCTCTTCATTATGGACGAAACTCCTGAAGTCAATGGTGATCTAATTTTAGATCAAGTCTGTATTTCTAATAAGAATATGATCCATGATCTTGAACAAAAAGGATATGGTGAAATTGAGAAAGGGAAATTATTTCTTAAATCCTTTGAATCTTTGTATTTACTATATACTCATAAATTATTTCTAAAGAAAAACAAAAAACAAATTGATTTTGATACTTTCATGAGTATTTGTCAAAAGACAAATTCTGAAATTCTTACAAAATTTTTGATATTTCGTGATTTGAAAACTAGAGGATATGTTGTAAAAGATGGATTTGGATTTGGTTCTGATTTTAGAGTTTATGAGAGAGGACATTTTGGTGAAAAAGGTGCAAAATTTCTAATTTTTGGTATTAATGAAGGACAACAGGAGAAGATGGGTACATTGCAAAAAAAAATTGATGACATAACCCAAATGGGAAAAGAACCAATTATTGCAGTAATTGAAAGACGTGGTGAGATAATTTATTATAAAATTAATAAAATGAACTTTTTTGAAAATAAAGCAAGATTAGATGATTCTTTTGAATTCTAAATTTGTGTAGCCCATTTTGATGAATATTTTAAAAGATTATTTTCTTCTGCATACATAAAATCACAAACATCCACGTATTTTGTTTTGTTTTGCCATAAATTCTCAAAGTCTTCCATTTTTCTTTCAACTCTTGTTTTATCATTCCATGATGTAAAAACATCAACTGATTCAAAATCCCTAGTTTGATTTGAAAATGATTCTTTTGATGTTCCTGTAAATGCTACTTGTTGGTCCTCTTCATCTCTAAAAATTCCAATTCTTTCTGAGAATTCATCCGCAATTCGTTCTGAATTTGGAATTGCAATTTTTAATTCAATTTGTCCATTATTTACTATGTTTTGTAATTTCTGAATTTTACTATCTCTAATGAATTTTCCTTCAAATGATTTTGTAAATTTTTCAGAAAATAATTTTGTAAATATATTGAGATCTTCTGTCTTGTATCTGTGACCTGTTATCATTCTTAGTTTTGCTTTACCTGCATTAAAATTATCAAACCCCATTGATATTGTGGCTAGTGCTTGAATTGATAAAAAATCCACACATCTATCATATTGAATACAATTACTTAAACACGGAACGAAGAATTCTGCAACAATGTCATCTACATCTGAACGATATTCTTCTTTGAGATTAACATTTTTTAGATTCACAGAATATGATTTGTAATTTTGATATTTAAGGCAATAATTTGTAAATTAGAAGTGCTCCCATCGGGA
>Ga0209047_1001842_pt1 | contig 14906 bp, 1 predicted proteins | sample SaaInlV_165m_DNA_3_FD_184681 | JGI IMG/M metagenome (GOLD analysis project Ga0209047, IMG submission 184681) | Marine microbial communities from expanding oxygen minimum zones in the Saanich Inlet - Saanich Inlet SI037_S3LV_120m_DNA (SPAdes)... | ecosystem: Environmental > Aquatic > Marine >...
CACATTCCATAGGAATCATTTTCATTTTTTTAACAGTAATTTCAGTATCAGATTTTTTCTGGACAAAATGATTTGGCACATCTAATTTTTCAAACCAAAATTTAGCAAAATTGCACAATACTTTTCCCTTTTGTGGAATGTCTTGATGAAATTTCACATCATATGCTGATACTCTATCTGAGAATTTGAATAAAATAGTATCATCATCAATATCGTATAGATCCTTTACTTTTCCACTAGTTAGAAACTTCAAGTAATTTGAATATAATTTGATTAGATTTAACTTGTATGTTAAATTACAAAAAGAAAAACATTGGCAAAGCCATCGAAATTACAATTACAGGAGAGAGGGTCAAATGGAATTTATTGATTTGACGAGATTTGTCTTTACTGTGATAAACAAAATGTCTAACTTCCCTGCTAGTACAAATTATATTATTTGCAATTAAAGCATAAGAAATAAGCAGTATTTTATCAAATATTGTAAGATACCCTAATGCAGGAAGTTGATCCAGTGTATCGATGTGTAAAAACACCACAGCAATTAAAGGTAAAAGAGTTAAAGCAGCAGAAACATCAAAATGCTCTGGAATTAAATAAGCTAGAAAAGAAATAGCTAAAACAAGTAAGACAGGAAATAGGACTTTAAGAAAAGTTCCGATAAATGAACGCTCAATGGTATACGTTGCAGTATATCTAGAATATTCTTCTCCATTACCATAAATTTTTGTTCCAACTGAAAAAGTAGGATCAGAAACAGACCAACCAGGAACAGTTGCACTAGAATCAATTCCAGCTGCAGGATCGATTCGAAATATCACATGATCTGTATCATAAGGAGTCATAGGTTCAATATCCACTTTCAAAAGAATTTTTTCAAATGGAAAATCCCTAAAATCCATTTCACTTACAAATACACCACGAACTCTCTGTTCAGATATATTTGATGCAAGATACTCTGATGAATAAGTTTCATCTCGCCCATTCATAAAATCAACAGGTGGAGGACCATCAATCATCAAATCTTTTTCTTCAGAAAAAATAGAATACCAGAAATCAAGTTCATATGATCCAACTTGTTTATTAATTTCTCCAATTCCAATTAACGAAATGGCCACATCATAAACATCAGGACCTTCTGCAAAAACAGAAGGGATAGTAGTTAACATTAAAACAAATACAATAATTGAAAAATATTTCATTATTTGTTACCTAAATGAAAAAGATGTTTTTCGAGAGACCAGTGCTATAGATAAAATAGATACTAACAAAATTACAAATGCCAAACTACCAAATTCAGGAACAACTTTTGAACCATAAATTTCAATTCTTTCAGTTCCTGCAGGAGGAGTAAATTCTAAGATCACATTAGTTTCTGTAGATTCAACAATTTCATATCTATCAATATCCAAAGGTATCGACATAATTACAAAGTTATCATTTTCAGCATCGATTACGGAACGGGACAAACTCAAAGCAATAGTTCCTTCAACATAGTTATCCAAATCCAAGCCAATCACATTATTATTTTCATCAATGTCTAATGAAGAAATATCTCCATTCATCAAATACCAAATATTAAAATCATATTTGTCAATAGTGGATTGGATAAATTCTCCACCATTGATAGGTGTAGATTTAAAGGAATTAGAATCTACAGGAATGGCAGTTACTTTAGAACTTTCAGCAAAGACCTCAGGAATGGTAACTATCTCAGAGCCCTCACAACCATAAATGTTTAGAGATTTAACTGTAGATTCAGATGTGCGGCCTGAGATTTGATCAACTTCAATTCGCACATAATCATCATCAGGGTGTATTGGTGCAACAAATTTCAAAACCCTCTCTCCAGGTAGAGTTGAATAGTCTGTCAAGTGAGTTTCAAATTGAGCATAAGTTACTCCGCCAACAGGACTTCGTAATTTAACATGTACATCATCATTATTAGCACCGACAATAACTTCAACTTGCTTATCATTACAAACATCATATGAAACTTCATAAATTTTAAGACTAGTTAGAATGCCAGAATTTCCACCAATAAAGAAAGCACCAGAGCCGCCACCAGAGCCGCCGCCTCCGCCGCCTCCGCCGCCACCAGAGCCACCAGAGCCACCAGAGCCACCAGAGCCACCAGAGCCACCAGAGCCAGATTTAGAACCACCCATTCCAAAACTAGAAAAGTGATCTACAGTTGCAGTAACAAATCCACCACTTACAGTGGATGGTAAATCAACCCAATCACCATTAGCGTCATCAAACCAGGTAATTTTCAAAGAATCTTCAGTCATGCCAGCAGGTAATGTATCAGGTACAGGCATTTTGATATCGTAATTAGTAGTAGCAGATTTACTTGAAGGTTCAATATTGATAATGTTAGTTCCAACATGCTCGAAATCGTCAGTACTAAATGAATTCACAGAACTTAAAGCAGATTGCGCCATAACCATATTTGTAACATCAATTGTAACAGGGTCACCTGTATCAGTTGTTAATTCCTTCATGACAATACTTACATCAGCAGCATCACCTGCAAAGTCAGTAGATATATTCAACGGAGTTGTACTAGTAATTGATGCAGGTGCAACTGGAGCACTTGTTTTAGATTCTATCGTAGTTGTAGAACTTGTTCCAACAATATTCAAAGTAGTATTTTTGTGATCATAAATTACACCAGAATTAGACATTGGATCAACATCAGATACCATTGTTTTCATGGTTAATGTCGATAATCCTTCAGATAAAGTAGAATTTCTAGCAATGGTGATATTTCCAGTAGCAAGTCCAGTATCACTATCAATAGTTAATTTCAAGTGATTACCAGTAGAAAGTTCAGTTGAATTTCCAGATGCAGCATTATTTAGCTTAACACCTACTGGAACATCAAAGTCTACATAGATTGCTTTAGTTTTATCGACACCATCAGTTTGTATTTTTATTTCAAATATTGTGGAGTTTGCAGCAACATCAGGTAAAATAACCTCTTTTGGTCCTGCCTCTACTGTAAAGTCACCATAAGTAGCATTTCCGTAAGAAGTTTCAAAGTTTGCAGTAGTTTGAATTTCTTCAATTTCATCACCACCAGATTCTGCAACAATTATCGTACCATCATCTTTAATTGCCAAACCAGTTGGACTTGATAATCCATCACCATCTGAAGCATCAAATTTATCTAAGAATTCACCATCTGAATCAATTTTTTGTAATCTATCATTTCCAGTATCTGCAATGTAAACATTACCTGAAGCATCAATATCAATTCCAGAAGGCTCATCAAATTTACCATCAGCTGTACCATTTCCACCAATACTCCATACTTGAGTACCAGTACTATCTAATTTTGTAACATTTCCAGAATTTGCTTCAGTTGCATAAATATTTCCAGAAGTATCAATTGCAACATCTCGTGGTGCTGTAAATCCAGTTACATTAAGTAATACATTTTCATCTTGAGAGATCTTCACAATTTCTGCATCTCTGTTTGCATCTCCTTTATCTACCACTACAATATTATCAGATGAGTCAATTGTAAGACCTTCAAGATTTGCAAAGTTTAATCCACTACCAAGTTCATCACCAGTATCAGAGCCATCAGGATGAAGAATCTTAATTGTGTTAGTTGCATTTTGTGCAACAAAAATAAATCCAGTACTGTTTTGTGCAATGCCTACAGGGCTATTAACAATTGCCTCATCTACTGCATTTCCACGGTCATCGTAAATTTTTACTCTATCATTTTCAGTATCAGTTGTTAAAACATATCCACTAGAGTTAGTTGAGGAATATGCAACAGTTCCAATTGCAGTGTTTCCTGCAGGTAATGTAGAATTAGATTTGAGTGGACCAGTTCCTGCAACTAATTCATTTGCATCTATTTTTGCCAATGAATTATCATTAGTATTTGCAATGTGTAGGTCACCATCATTATCTAAAACAATTGCAGTTGGAGCATTGAAAGTAGCTGAAGTTCCATTTCCAACTAATGCTTTGTAGTTTCCAGTATTATCGAATTTCTGAATTCTATCATTGCCTTCTTCAACTACAAAGATGTTTCCTGAAGAATCAAGTTCAACATCAACAGGATTGAATAGTTGTCCAGTTGAAGAGCCATTACCACCAAAGGTTGTTGCAGGAGCAACGTTTCCATCAGAGATTTTGTATGTCTTGACTTCATCATCATCAGTGTCAACAACTACAAGGTGAGTACTGTTACTTGCAACACTTGCAGGAGTTGTCAAGTCATTGTTAATTTCAAGACTACCATATACTCCCTCAGTACTGTATTTGACAATCTTTCCACCATCACCTTCATCAGTTACCCACAAGTTATCATTAGAATCAATTTCAATTGCAACAGGAGTTGTAAATTGACCGTCATTAGTACCAGCAGTTCCAATAGTTTTTACAAATCCACCAGTAGAGTTTAGTTTTACAACTCTATCATTACCAGTATCTGCAATGTAGATATTTCCATCACTGTCAATATCAATACCACCATCAGGATCACCAGAACCATGTTCAAAGTCAAATTCTAAATCACCAGTTCCACATGAACCATAAGCATCAATGAAAGTTCCATTTTCACCAAACTTTTGAACTTGACAATTTTCAGCATCAATAATTAACAAATGTCCATTAGAATCTTTTTCCATATCCAATGGGTTACCCATATTTCCACCAGTCTTTTGTTGTACCTTGATATTTGCACGTTCAGTAACTACTAGACCATTATCAGCAGTTCCCACAATTGAGAAAGTGTAACTACTAACAGATTTAGTTGTTGGAACTGAAACAGACAAAGTTACAGGACTTGCAATTCCATTTAGTGGATCAATTTTAGTTGTTGGTTGTAATGAACTTGTAATTCCATCAGGTAATCCAGTTATAGACAAAGTTACATTAGAGGAGAATCCAGCCATCGGAATAAGAGCAACATCATAAGTTCCAGAGTCACCTTGCTTTAGATTAACTTGTTTTGGAGAAATTTCAAGTGCAAATGTAGAAGTGTTTGGTGTAATAGTAAATTGAGATGTGGCATTCTTTAAACTAGTTGTACCTTCAGCAAATAATCCATACAATCCTGCATCAAGTGTAGGAATTATAATTGTTGCATTAAACACTCCAGTACTAGTTGTAGTTATAACTCCAGGAGAAAAATTAAATCCGCTTGTTCCAGAAGACAATCCATCAAACTTCAAAGCAATTGTTTCACCTGAACCAAATCCACTGCCTTCAAGAGATACTTGACTTTCAGCTAATCCATTTGATGGGAATGTTGAAATACCAGATTTTCCTTTATCAGTAATTTGTAAAGTTAAGGATTCAGCCCTTACCTGATCAGTAGAGTTTGCACCCAATTTGATATTGTAAGGTCCAGGTTTCAAATTATCAGGAATGTTAAATGTTACATTGAATATTTGTGGAGAACCAGGAGTAAATGCAAATACATTAGATTTGCCAACAATAGGATCATTTACAGTTCCAGATACCAGTCCATGATAGTTTGCAATAATTGTACCGTTTGTACTAGTTACATTTGCAGTTACACCAGGAGGTAAGGAAGTCATCATTAATGCTAAGTCACCAGATAGTTCATTTTGTGAAGTTACAGATAATGTGGCATTGATGTGGCCACCGACTTCAGTAATCATTGATTGTGAGCCAACTGAAGTTTGAATTACAGGATTATCAGGAATAACAAATATGTCTGCATGACAAGATTTTCCTCCAGCATCGGAAATATGGAATTCATAACTACCCTCTAAAGCAACAGAACCAATTTTTGCAGGAACAGTAAACTGACTACTAAATACACCATTTCCATCAGTAGTGATAATCTCACCAAAGCTCAAGTTTTTACTGGTTCCAGCCATTTTCAATGGATCAATAGATACAGCAGAAGATACAGTAAATCCAGAGCCATATACAGTTACAGCACTTCCAGCACTAGTTTTTGATGGGGCAATTGTACATGTTGCTAAATTACCTGCAGATGGAATAATACTAGTTTCAAGGGAATAGAACTTTGTAGTGGTTCCATCTGAAATATCTAAATTAATAACAACATCACCATTACCTTCATGAATTCCAGTTGGTGCCAATAATACTAACTCTGAACTAACAGTTTGACCAAATCCAGGATCAATAATATTTGTATTAGATGTTGTTTCACTAGAATTCCATTTTAGTAAAATTTCAGGATGTGAAGTATAATTTAGATTAAATGTTACAGGACCAGCATCCAGTCCACTAGCTGAAGAGATACTAAATTTGAGAGGAGTGGAAGCAGTACCAATAGTCAATGGTGGAATTAACAAGTTTGATGGAGATACAGAAATAGAATATTTATCAGTAGTTCCCAAAATTGTGAATATTTCAGTTGAAGAACGAATACCATCAGATAAAGTAATTGGGTAATCACCAGCAACTACACCAGGTATTTTGACAGTTGTGGAAAAAGTTCCAGAACTATCAAATACAGTATTTGCAGGTAATGAATAATCAGTGGTTCCAAATTCTAAAGAGACAGTATTTGCGGCCGTAAATCCTTTACCAGCAATTGTTAATGTAGAATTTTCAATACCAGATAAACTAGATAGTGATAATTGGGCAAAGTCATCAGCAGCAGTTCCAGAAGGTTTCACATTAATTTCCAAATCATGTAAAGTAGTAATTTGGTTTGCATCAGTTACATTGACTGTAATATGATAGACTCCAGGAACAGTAGTAGATGCAGTATTAAATGCAATATTTGTTTTATTTAGATTTCCTAAAGCAGGATTGAAAGATTTTCCAAGTCCATCTCCACCTTCAGCAGATACAGTATCTGCACCAGTAAGAGCAGTGCCGTCAAGAATTGGAGTAAATCCAGCAGGAAGGCCAATAAAAGACACTTCTACAGCATCTGAATCTAGACCTGCAAGAGATTCAATTGTCAAAGTTGAATTTGAAGTTTCACCTCCACGGGAAACAGGGGCTAGAGAGTTTTCAGATAGGGTGTTGGAGAATTTTAATCCAGCTTTTACTACTTCAAATTCTTCAGTTACAATTCTTTGGGAATTATCTTTAATGGTAATTGGGAAAACACCTAATGATGTGACATTTTTGATGGAAATTGTTTGAGAATAAAATCCGTCGGAATCAAATGTAGTACCTGCAGGCAAATCAACCTTGTCACAATTACCATCATCACAATCATGATCAATACCCCAGAAAATAGTAATTGGATCACTTGCAGTAAATCCAGATGCAGTTAGAGTAACAGTATTTTGAGTTGCGTTGTTGTTTGGTTCCAGTATAAGATTTCCAACTCCAAGTGAAGCTGCAAATGTGGCTTTTGGAACAACACCAAAGGACATAGATTTTCCTTTAATTTCATTTCCAGTAGAATCTATTGCTTCAATAAATATTGGAATAGAGTTTGGTGCGGCATATTCATCTACTACAAATTTTGCCTTAACAGTTACAGATTCTCCAAGACCTAAAGTAATAGGTGCAGAAGTACGAATAACATATCCACTTCCATCATTGATATCAAGATATGAATTTACACCATCAGGTAAACCAAATATTTCAACAGTAATTTCACCAGGAGTTTTTCCTTTGAATGCTTTTAGAGAAATAGATAAAATATCAGAATCACCAATCACTTGTCCTTGTAATGCAGGAGGCATTTTTTGTGGAGAAACATCTAGAGAGAAGGTCTTAGCGTCAGAAATCATTTCAAATTGTGTCTCAGCACATTTACCACCAGATTCACAAACTTGGACATTATAATTTCCATCATACATATTTGGAACTGCAATACTTGTAGAATACATTCCAGATGCATCAAATTTACTATCAGATGCAAGTAATGCTAATGTGTGATTTCCAAAGACTATTTCAGGTCCAGCAATGTTTGCGTTTGGAGTAAATCCAGACGCAGTAAGTTTTACAGTACCATTAATTGCAGCAGCAGTTGGACTGACAATCAATGATCCAAATTCAAATGGATTGAAATCACCAGCAGGAATTGCATTGATAAAGGTATCAAGAGTACCACCAGCATCAAAGTCAGGCATTACACCAAAGTCAAAAGTTCCTGTGAATACTTGGGAACCTGCAGAGGTCGTAGCTGTTACATCAAAGAAGACAGGGCCAGGAGATACAGTATTAGCAATAGCAAATTTTAAACTAGTGCTAGCCTTTCCACCATAACCTACCACTAAATCTTTAGTAGTGGAGGCAGTTCCATCAAATTTAGCAGTTACACCAGAAGGTAAACCAGACAAAGCAAGAGTTACAGTTCCAGCATTTTTGCCAGAAAGTGCTTCAGCAGTAATTACAATAGATTCACTGTCTTCACCTTGTTTTGCAGGAGGTAAGCTTTCAGGAGAGGCAGATAGTTTAAAGAGATCACTACTTCCAGTTACAAAGAATTCATCACCAGCACACATGAAATCAGTAGTACACAAGTCAATAGCATGGAAACCAGATGCTATTTGGTTTGGAACTTTTAATGTAAGTTTTTTAGAACCAGATGAATCAAAGGCTTTTTGATTAGTTGGTAACGCTACAGTGTGATTACCAAAAATTAATTCATCAACTACAGCATTTGGAGCAAATCCAGATGCAGATAAGGTCAATGAACTATTTGTAGAACCAGCAGTTGAAGACAACGTAACCATTCCAACTTTGAATGGGAAGAATCCAGCATAGTTAGATTTGAAAGTGTTATCAAAGAAGGCTTTACCAGAATTTGGCAATATACCAAAGTCAATAGGAACAAAGAAAGTTTGAGATCCTTGATCAGAAGTAGCTTCAATATCTACAAATGCAGGGCCAGGAGAGGCATTAGATGCAATATCAAAGGAGACAGTAGTAGAATTTGTACCACCAGTACCAACTACAATAGTTGTACTAGCTGCAGAAACGCCATCAAAGTTAGATGTAACTCCAGGAGGCAATCCAAATACAGTTAAAGTGACATTTCCAGCATTAGAACCTGAAAGTGCATTTACAGTAACCTTTGTAGAATTAGTAGTTACACCAGGAAATGCTGCTTCCAGATATTGTGGATTTGCATTTACAGTGAATAAATCATCTGAACCAGTTACAAATATTTCATTAAAGGCACAAATGAATTGAGCATCACAAATCTCTACATCCCAATGTCCTGCTGACAAAGGGGGTATAGCCAGGCTAACAGAATAGAATCCATTTGGATCAAATACAATACCGGAAGGCATAGTAATTTCCTCACTACCAACTCTTAACAAATCAATTGCAGAATTAGCAGTAAATCCAGAACCAGAAATAGTAATTGAATCACCTGCAGCACCATTTGAAGGCGTAACACTCATTGAAGCAATTTTGAACAAATTTTCCATTCCATCAAAGTCACCACCAGCACCAAATTCACTTGTAAAGTCAGCATTAAAGAAATCAGCTTTTGGCATTATTGCAGAATCAATTGGAATAAACAAAGATTGTGTACCGGCATCAGTAGTTGCAATTACATCAGCATATAATGGACCAGGGTATGAATCAGGTCCAGCCATAAACATTATAGTAGTAGAGTTTTTGCCACCTGTTCCAACAGCTAAATTAAAAGTAGGATTAGTTTCCCAGGGGGTAGCAGTTCCATCAGTTAATGTTTTGTTAAATCTAGCAGTGACTCCAGGTGGCAAGTATTCAACTGCCAAAGTTACATTGCCAGCATCTTTGCCAGACATTGCTTTTACAGATAGAGTAGAGTTTTGAGTAATCCAAGGAGGTGTTTCAATACCATTGTAATTATTTGGATTTCCACCTACCTTTGCATAATTAATAGACATGTTTTGTGCAGAAATTGGAGGTAAGAATTGTGGAGATGCATCTACAGTGAATAAATCAGATGAAGATGCAACATGGAAATCAGTAAATGCACACATTCCATCAGTGGTACACAAGTCAATTGGATAGTGTCCAGAACCTAGTCCTGTTGGAACAGCAAGTTTTGTTGTTAAGACACCAGAAGAGCTGAATGTATCAGAACCACTTGGCAATGGTAAAGTTTTTGGCCCAAAGTACAAATTTTCAACTGTGGCACCAGGGTTAAATCCAGATGCAGTTAAAGTAATTTGATCACCTTCAGATGCAGATGATGGACTTACAATAAGGCTTGCCACAATAAATGCATTGAATTGACCAGCCATTGCACCGCCAGTTGCAAACATATCAGTAAAAGAATCTTGGAAGAAATCATTTTTTGGCATTACAGCAGTATCAAGGAATAAAATTTCAGTTTGTGTACTTGATTCAGCTCGTACATCTACCCAAACAGGTCCAGGCGGAGCTGTATCAGATATACGATATTGTACAGAAGTTTGTGCTGAACCACCTAATCCAGGATTCAAAGTAATTGTAGGTTTTGATGAAAAAGTCCCAGTTGAATTAAAGTCGGCAGTTACTCCCCATGGAATCATATCAATTGACAAGGTTACAGTTCCAGGATCCTTTCCTGTCATAGATTTTACAGTGATAGTAGATTTTTCAGAATCATCACCAGCATGTACAGGTTCCAAAAATCCAGGAGATGCAGATACAATAAAGTTATCAGTTGCGCTACTGATTTTGAAATCAGCAAATGCACATACACCGTTAGCAGTACACACATCAATTGGTTGATAGCCAGATAGTCCGGAAGGAACAGCAATGGTTTGACTAAAGGAACCATCAAGTTCAGCATTAGTATTAGATGGGACTGGAATGTTTTTGGATCCAAACATGATATTTGAAATTCCAACACCAGGTGAGAATCCTGTAGCAGATAGAGTTACAGATGAACCTGATTCACCTGCACTAGGATTTACAAACAAATCAGCAATAGTAAATGCATTAAAAGAATTGGCACCATAAGTATTAGCAAAGTTATCTTGCATTGTTGAATAGTCCACAAATCCACTGTTTGCATCACCCATAAAATTTTGAGAACCAGTCATAAATCCACCAAAGTTAGATTTAGATCCAATAGAGCCATCAAGAGGAGTGTGAATTTCTAAGATTTTGTTCCCACCAACAGGGTTAATTTGATAATAATAGTTTGAGCCTTCAGATGTATATGCAATTATGTTTGTAAACATTGGTCCAGGAGGAGCATATTCATCAGCTTTGAATGTCAAAGTAGTTTTTGCAGTTTTAATTGGACCTCCATATTCTAAAACTATAGTAGGTTGTTTTTCGACAGACACCCTAGTAAATAATTTACCGCCATCATTATTTGGATTAACATCATCACTGAAAAATGCATACTCACCTACTTGGAGAGTTTTAGTTGCATTTCTATTCCAGATATCTTCAGTGTTTGCTGTAGTTACAGTATCAAAAACTACAGAAGGCATTGTGATAGGTCCTTGACCTGTACTATCATGATATACAATATTACCAGTAGATAATCCATTAGCATTAGGACCAACAATAGTTAGTACTCCATTACCATCTGACTGGTCAATAGTTCTACTAGATGAGGAATCATCACATATTGCAGTTCGAACAGAAGAATCAGTTAAGAGATCAGAGAGATGTTTCAAAACACCAATTTCTGTAGTTGCACCTGGTCCTGTAGTAACTTTAACTAAAGAGGTAAGTGCATTTGGCGTATCATCTATGACATAGTTATACGTGGATGAATCAGGACATGTACCGCTAATAGTTCTGGTTGTAGAATCTCTTTCCATCAGACCTGCCATAGTTGAAGAAGTTAAAGAATCAGCAAGAGGTTTTAAGAATTGATAATCCAAAGCACCTGAAGCAGGATAAGGACTATCACGAGACAGAAATGAACCAGTATCTCCAAATTTGGCAGTTACTCCTTCAGGAAGAGAATCAATTGTGAGGGTTACATTACCAGGTTGAGCTCCTGTGACAGCCGTTACTGATACTGCAATAGATTCAGAATTACCACCTGCACTAAAAGGTGGTAAAAATTGTTGAGATGTGGATACAGTAAATTTAGCATTTGCATCAATTACATTAAACTCAGCATATGCAGACTTTCCACTTGCTGAAATGATATCAACAGGATACATTCCAGGATTCAATCCAGTTGGAACTGCAAATGTTGCCGTAAACTCACCATCAGCATCTGTGGTTTTTGCATTTGTAGGAATAGGCAAGAGCTTGTCTCCAAAGAATAATGACTGAATGTTTTCGTTTGGTGCAAATTGAGACGCACTTATAGTAACTGAATCACCAACTACTCCATAATTTGGTTTAATGAACAAACTTCCAATCGTAAATGCATTGAAGTAATCACCTCCAGCATAGTCACCACCACCACTAAACATATTTTGGAAAGAATCGTCAAAGAAAGTTTGTTTTCCCTTTACATCAAAATCAGCAAACAAAACTTGTTGTTGTGAATTTGCAGAACTAGTAACAATTACATCAATCCATTTTGGTCCAGGTGTAACATAGTCATCAGTTTTGTATGTTATTTTTGTAGAAGCCTTGCCACCAGATTTTGGAGTTAAAGTTGTAGTTAATGGAGCATCTTCAAAGTCAGAGTCATTACTACATGAATTTCCAAAACAAGCTTGAACACCGTTTGGTAAGTAATCAACTTTCATCGTAACAGTTCCAGCACTTTTTCCGGACATAGATTCTACAATAAGTGATGAAGATTCAGTATTTTCACCTGCACTAATTGAAGGAAGTATTGAGGGACTAGAAAATGCATTAAACACATCACTACCTGAAACAACATAAAAGTCAGTAAAAGCACACTTACCAGTTTCTGAACAAATATCTACGCCATGGTATCCAGATGGAATACCAGATGGAACTTCAATGGTCCATGACTTTCCACCACTAGAAGAAAAAGCATCACTTTTTGGAATGGATGTGATGTTTGTTCCTGCAAAGTAAACACTATCAACTGTTTCTAAAGCATTGAAATTTGTAGCAGATAAGGTAACTGAATCACCAGATGCACCAGAAGTTGGTGTAACAGTTAATGATGCAATTGTAAATGCGTTAAATGAATCAGCACCATATTGACTTGCAAAATTAGTTTGCATTGCACCAAAGTCTACAAATTCTGAGGCATATGGATTCCATCCATCACTAGCAAATCCAGCACTACCCATGTTGGAATCTCCAGTAATGTGTGAATCAACAAACTGAATTATTTCTTGATCAGAACCGTAATCAAAAGTATTGCCACCAGATCCTAGTTTCACAGTATTGGCCTTGAGATCAATATAGAAAGGTCCAGATTGTGCATCATTATCAATTTTTAATTTTAGAACTACTACCTTACTGCCACCTGTTGAAGGTGTTACTTTTGAAGTAGGACTTTCAACAAGATTGCTAGCATTAGTACAATCAACAGTGGCCTCATTTGCATCTACATCAAAGCATCCAGTAATACCATAAGGTAATGTCCATGGGAATCCTAATTCAACACTACCAGGATCTTTACCAGATAATGCTTTGATAGTGAAAGTCACATCAGTAGTTGCACCACTAGCAATTGGTGGAATGATATTCGGAGACATAGTTAAAGAAAACAGTGAACTAGAATCAAGAATCTGTATTTCAGAATCACCAATGGTAATTCCACCTGCAGATGCATCAGATATGGAAATATGACTATGTCCAGAAACAATATTAGCATGATTTGGAATTGCTACAGTTCCAGTCCAATTTCCACTAGCAGAAAATGTAGGGGTGCCAGAAGGAGTGATGTCAATGTAACCGTTAGTTCCAAAAAATTCAATTTTTACAGCTTCACCTGCATCAAAACCATATGCGCTTATTGAAACAGCATCATCTTCCATAAATGATGGCGGTACAACATTAACCATTATTGCTGATGATGAAGATGAGCCAAATGGAGGCATCACCATTGATGAGACTTGTTTAAGTTCAATATTGGATCCAGATACAACTTCAACAGATGCCATTATTGGCCCAAGCATTGAAAAGTCATCAACTTTAAAAGATAATTTTGTGTTATTGCTACCACCAGTTCCAACATCCAAATCTATAGAAGGGAATTGGGAATAGGATAACGGTTCTTTTTGAGTACCTACTTTAAGACCACCTGTAACACCAAAAGGCAAACCAAGAATTGTAACAGTAGCTTTACCATTAGTTAAAGACTGACCAGGTAACGCATTAACTGTAATTGTCATGTTAGAGTTGTCTGTTGCACCAGAGCCTTGCTGTAATGGAGGAAGAGTTGCAGGAGAAATGGATGTTGTAAACTTTTTAGCATCTCCACCAGATGTTGTATATACATCCAAGAAAGAAGAAGCAACTTTACCAGAGGTTCCTCCAACTACTTGAACAGGATAACCTCCAGGAGAAAGATTTGAAGGAACTGTAATAGAAATGGTTGCAGAACCACCAGAAGCAGTTACAGTTTTTAGTGTATCAGAATTCAAAATAACACTCAAGTTTTCAGTACCAGTAAATCCTGCAGCAGTTACAGTTAAGGAGTCTCCAGGTTCAACAAATGACTCAGATAAGAAAACGCTTGCAAAACCACCAGATGAAAGAATTCCGCCATTTAGTGTGAAATACTGACAATCCCATGTGGAGTGATTACAAACATCGACAGTGACCATAAATTGACCAGGGGGTGCTGCAGATGTTGTAACTAATTGGAATGTCTTTGTGTTACTACCACCTGATCCAATTGAATATACTTGACTTAAACCACCACCAAAGTGTACATAGTCACCTTCGTCAGTAAATTTCACACCAACTCCTGGAGGCAATCCAGAAACCATAGAGTCAAAACTATCTCCTGCTTTTCCAGAAACTCCCTTAACAGTAATGGTCACAGTTTCGCTGTCATTACCAGGTTCAATCGGAGGTAAATTGGAAGGAGACATTGAAGCAGTGTAAGTTTCAGTACCACTCAAAATAGTCAAATC
>Ga0209047_1001856_pt1 | contig 14857 bp, 18 predicted proteins | sample SaaInlV_165m_DNA_3_FD_184681 | JGI IMG/M metagenome (GOLD analysis project Ga0209047, IMG submission 184681) | Marine microbial communities from expanding oxygen minimum zones in the Saanich Inlet - Saanich Inlet SI037_S3LV_120m_DNA (SPAdes)... | ecosystem: Environmental > Aquatic > Marine >...
GTTTATATTTTGATGGCTGTGGCTATCTTTATGATGCTGTACGAAGCTTTCTTTGATAAAAAATAATTACTAATAAAAAAGTTGTCTAACAAAAAAAATTATGAAACTAAAACATAGCCTCAGGCTTATTGAATCATAATTTTTAATAATTATTAATTTCATAAGCATCTAAAATAAGGGGCTAAACGACTCGCTGATTTAAGGAGAATATGACTCAATTGTGTCTCCTATATTCTCCCAACGTTGACAAATTTAATTAAATATTTATATGTAGTTCATAGCCAACATAAGAGCTTTATCTTATGCCTTGAGGTTGTTTCTAAGCCCCTAACCTCGCATCAAATCCACGCTTAGTTATTTTAAAACTGCAAATTAATAGGCGTGTTATGTTGAATAAGATTTTTATAGAGGGATATGAATACATATACAGATATATTCGGATTGATCGTGGCCACGATTATAATCAGCCCAATTCTACTACCTACTTTCATCTAACATCAAAGCCTATTGATGAAATTTCGAGTGAGCTCCTTTTGCAGGGGAGCTCATTCAACAATTCAAACTCAATAGGAGAAACATATGTCACAAGACAATCAAAAGACAGTTGTTAGTTTTGATCACAACTATAAAAACAGATCGCCAATGCATGAAATTAGTGAGGATATTGCTAAAGAATTGCAATCATTAAAAAAAGCTTACAGAAGATTAAAAGATAAGTTTGCAGATAACACCGGCTTAAATCTTGAGCTGTTACAAGAAGATCTTGAAGATGTAAGAGTAAGCACAAGAGTTGCAGATAGGTTTAAAAATTTGCAGGACGCAGTGTTTAGAACTGAGCTTGCAAGAGAGACAATAGATGCTCTTAAACCTTTAGCATACACACACAAACATAATCGTAAGCCTGATCAGTACCAGATTGAAAGATTTAGAAAAGAATTTGGAAGTGAAGTTGCAGATTATGAACTTGAGTATGTAATTAATAAGGAGAAGAAGTAATGGCTAAACAATTAGAGTTTGATTGGAATAAACACATTATTGAAACATCATTAAAATATGATGATCACAACCCAAAGCATAGAAAAGAGCTCGAGGAGTATTTAACGAGATCTAATCAGTTATTAAAGACTGGAAAAGTAGAAGTAAAAACACCAGTTAAAAAACCAGCAACAACTAAACCATCAGCAGGTGGAACAATGAATATTGATATCTCATTACCACCCGAGCTGACAAAATTGTTGGGGGGTAAATAATGAGTAAATCAAAGCTTAAAGTTAAACAAAGTTATTCTAAGTCATTTGGTCATAGTCCAACGTTTAGAAAGGTTATGGAGAAGTGGTTTTGGATTAAACCTCAAAGAAAAAGAGTAGCCCATGCAACATGTGAGCATGGTCGAGTTGATTACAAAGCTCTAAAAGTTCTGGCAATTAAACAAGCTAATACAGTGCAAGATCTTGGTAATGCAATTCTTGCAATGGAGAAGAATAGAGCAAAAGAAAAGTTGGAACTTGAGCATGTTAAAAAAGATGCTGCTGAACGTCTCAATAATCAGAAAGCAACAATCATAGAACTACAAGAAGAAGTGAGGTCATTAAAAGATGATTGGAGAATGTGTGATGAAGCTTGTGACGCAAAACAGCAAGAATTGATTGCTTTAAGAAAGGAGGTAAAGAAAAATGCTAACTAAAAATAATATTGAAAGTACAAAGAATACTTTAACAAAGTCTGAGTTAGACAAACTGGCAAAGAAAGATGTTGTAGACTTAAAATTTGATATTGATGAAGATATATTAAACACATTGAAGTTGATACATTTAGAAGAAGCACCAGATATGTCATTTGATGCTTGGTTAAATTCTAAAGATGATGATTACTTCAAACGTTTAAGTTACGCGGGAGGTGGAAAGGTTATCCAGTTCCCGTTAGATCTTACAAAGTATAAAGACATCAAACCTAAAGAAATAAATCTAAGCGGATCATTTGATAAAGATAGAACTATTGATAGTTTGAGCTCTGATGAAAGAGCTTTAGTTAATCGACTATTACGGATGTCACTTGGTAAGGGGGAGAAGTAATGCGGGAGCCTTTGAAGTTAAATAAAGAAGCATTATCAGCTCTTATCACTGCAAATGTAACTGTATTTGCATATGACTATGGAACTAAAACTGTCAAAGCCAGTTGGTTAAAAAGGCGTAAGCAAATAATTAATTCAGTAGATGATGTTGATGAATATAAAAATTATCACATCATCACTGGAGATAATAACATTGTTGATATTGATTTAGATTGTATTGAAGCTATTAAATTAGCTCCTCATTTTCTACCTGCAACTAACATGAAATATGGTAGGCAAAGCAATCCAACATCGCATTGGTTATTTAAAGTAATAGATCTTACAAACAAAACTACACGTAAGTGGTTTAGTTTTGAAGATCCAACCATTGATAAAGAAACATTAGTAGAGCTCAGAGCCCATGATCACTACTCAATGTGTGCTGGTAAATACCCCGAAGAAGAATATGTGCAATGGACTGATTATAGTTCCATTAAAGAAACAACATTTGATGTGTTATATAAATCTGTTGCAATGCTAGCAGTAGCTTCAATTATACTTCGTAATTATCCAACTGGAGATAGGAACGTTTATATCTGGCAAGTTGCTGGTACTTTATGGCACCACAAAGTCGATGAAGATGATGCATTAAAAATTATCGAAGTAGTTTGTAATGCAGCAGGAGATGAAGAGGTTAAAGGTAGATTAGCAAAAGCTAAGCATGTTTATAAACCTGATACCCCACAAAAAGAAATTGTAGGACTACCAACTCTTGCAAAAGGTTTGAACTGGAGTGATAAACAAATAAGCAATCTAAAAGATGCTTTATATGCTGTAACAGGTCGAAGTGCTTTACCAACTTTTACTCATGATTTTGTAGAGCGAATTGCCTACATGATGAAGCAAAAGAAATACTATGATCTTGAAGATAAGGAAATGTATGACGGTGAAAGTGTTGATGTTAAATATGCTAAACACTTCAACGGTAAATATACTCCATTAAAATATTGGAAGATGCACCCTGATAGCAAAGTGTGTGTTGATTTCACATATAAACCTAAAGATCCAAATAGATTTGTGCATGTAGATAAAAAGCTCATGATTAATGTTTATGAGAAGAATGACCTACAACCAGATCCTAAAGTAGACACAGATGTGTTCTGGGCATTGTTAAAACATGTAATACCTCATGATGAATGTAGAGAACATTTTTTGGATTGGTATTCATACCCAATACAAAATCCTGGTGTTAAAATTAGACATGCAATCATTATGCAATCAGATGAATTTCAGCTAGGTAAAGGAAGTTTATTTGACCTGCATAGAGATATGTTAGGAAATCATAACACTAGAAAGATTGAGTTAGCAGAAGCATTAGACAAAGGTAAAAATTATTTATTAAATTATCAAACAGTTCTAATTGATGAAGCAAAGAGCTCAGGTAGTTGGAGTGAGAAAGCCCAACTAATAAATACTCTTAAAACCATTATAAGTGAGGGCTCAATTGGTGTTAGACAATTATATAAAGAGTATAGCGAGCAAGACACCATTACTAATTATTGGATCAACACAAACTACAAGGATGCTTTTCCATTACCAAAGAATGAAGTTAGATACTGGGTGTATTTTAGCCCTGCAAAAAGAAATCAAAAAATGTTGGAGCAGTTTCATAATGAAAGATTAAATGACAATCTTGCAGGTGGTGTCTTAGCTGATTTGATGAATAGAGATCTAAGCAAGTTCAATCCTTTAGCAGTTGCACCTTATACTGATTACAGAAATCAAATGTCAGGTATGGCAGATAGACCTTTAAATGACTTTATAAGAGAGCAGTTTGAGCAAGGAGTTCACCCTTTTGATAGGGATATGCTGACAACTGTTGAGTTGTTTGAATACCTAAAAGTTGAGAAACGATTGAGGGTTACTCGTGAGAGAGAAGTTGCAAATGCTTTAGAGTTACTAGGTGCAAAATGCAGGAAGCAAATACCAATTGCAACAGTTGCAGATCGGGCAACACTATGGGTGCTGAGGGATCATGAAACATATATGAAAATGCCAGCGGCGGAACTGGGTAAGAAGTATGTTCCATTTTATAATGACTCCAAGGCACCTCGTAAAAAAGCTGTAGCAACACCAATGAGCGAAGATGAGCCCAAGAGTGTTGGAGGTGCAGAAGATGGCATACATTTCTAGAAAGGAGGTTATATGGATTATAAAAAATATGGTTTGAAGTTTTACACAAAGACAGTCATTGAAGATGTTAAAGGTGTTAAAGTTCCTAAGATGCTAGGCGTGATCGAAGGCCCAGTAAACAAGATGATAAGAGCTTATACTGATGAATTTAGCTTCATGAGACATCAAACAATGAGAGATCAAAGACCTAGTAAGAAGTAATCTCATTACACGGCTACATGGCTAATATTCAAAACCGTCAAAAAGTTTTTTTATTTGCAAAAATTTTTAAAATATTTGACGAGAATAAAAAAAAGAATGTTGCCATGTATTGACCGTAATAGACTCAATAATTCCCTTTAGTACCCTTGAATTTTTTAGCCAAATTTAGCCTGAATAAGTTTTGAGAGTCTCTCAAAGACCCCCTTAAGTAGTATAAAGTTACCTTTACATACCTTGAATTGTTACGCTAAGTTACGGCGAATTGATTGCAATAAGTGAGTCATACCAACAAAAATTTTGAAAAATTTTAACGTAACAATAAATATTTTTTAAGGTAACAGTTGCTTGATCCATGTTGCTTGTTGTTTGGTAATTCAAGCTAAGTCCAGTATCATTTAAGCTAAGCATCAAGGGAACTTTAAAAAAGTTTATGAGGTCAATAACTGTCTCTAACTTAGACTAAAGGATAGATATAAGGAGTCCCATTTATAAAAAAGGGTGGTGGGGTCATAACAACTTTCAATTTTCGTAATTCACTTGGTACCTCTATTGATATAAAATCTGTGCTCCACTCATGCTCCAATGCTCCAATAGAAGTTGACTAGAGTCTAAGTTTATGTAAATCTGAGTCTAGAAAGAAAAGAGCAGAGACAAAGGAGTTTTGAAGATGTTCTTGCAGGATGCGTTGGCTCCAAGGGTCATGGCGCAGGACTCATAAGCCTGAGGTCAGTGGTTCGATCCCACTTCCCGCTACCAATCTGTAATTATTTCTTTTTTAAAATATTTTTTAGCTTTGATAAATTCATTGTTTGATTAAGTGGCAACTTAAAATTTTTTAAAGCCATAATTTTTTTAACTTTTTTATTAGTTAATCTAGCAAATGAATAAACAGATTGACTTTTACCACCAATATTAATGATTCCTTTATGTTTTATAATTTGAGGAAGTAGCTTAACTAAATCTTCATGAAACAAAAAATTAGTTTTTAAATTAGAAAAAGCTTTTTTGTGTAAAAATGGTTTTTCAGTCATTGTAATTCTTAAGATTAAAGAATTTTTATACATTTGAACTGCACACTCACCACCGAGCTTGGATAAAGCATAATTGTTTATTGGTTTTAGAGGACTATCTTCAGAGTAGTTTCCTTTTGTTCCCGCATAAACATATCCAGTTGAAAAGTAGATTAATTTTAAATTATTTTTTTTGGCAATCTTAACTAAATTTGCAGTACCAATTATATTTAAATCAATACTTTTAGATATATTTTTTTCATGCACATTCATCGGTCTTGACAATCCAGCACAATGTAAAATTATTTGTGGTTTAATTTTTTTAATAATCTTTTCTAAAGAACTTAATTTTAGAATATTACACTCTTTTTTTGATGCAAAATATAGATTTAAATCCTTATTTTTTTCTTTCAGAACTCTTGCAAATCTTCCATTTCCACCTGTTACTAAAATTAGTTTTTTCATTTATTTTTATTAAAATCTAAAAATGAAATTGCATTTTCATCTTTTTTTGAAATAATAGGTTTTTTAATAGGCCAATTAATTTTTAAATTTTTGTCATTAAAATTTATAGCTGTTTCACTTTTTTTATTTCTATATTTTGTACAACTATAAATAATATAATTTTCTTTTTCTAAAGCTTGGAAACCATGAGCAAAACCAGGTGGTATAAAGATAGATTTAGAATTTTTTTCGCTAAGAATACATGTGTAATATTTCCCAAAAGTTTTTGAATTTTTCCTTAAATCGACAGCAACATCAAAAATTCTACCTTTAATTACTGTAACAAACTTACCTTGTGAGTCTTTTGTTTGTATATGCAAACCTCTTATTACATTTTTTCTTGAATAAGACATAACTAAGAAAGGAAATTTTTTATTTATCCTATTTTCTCTAACTAACTCTTTAAAATAACCCCTCTTATCATTGAAAGATTTATTTTTAATTATGAATAAATCTTTAAATTTTGTTTGGGTTATCATTAAGATATTATTTTTTTTAGATATTTTGAGTATTCACAATTTCCATAAAATCTAATTGAATTCAGAATTTCTTTTTTTCCAATCCATTTGTTCTGAAAAGATATTTCCTCTAAGCAAGCTATTTTAAAACCTTGTCTATTTTCAATGGCAGAAACAAAATTAGTTGTTTTGTAAAAGTCTTCAATGGAACCAGTATCTAGCCAAGCTCCACCACGTCCAATATATTCAGCGGTCAATTTTTTCTTTTGTCTATATTTATTAAGCAAATCTGTAATTTCCAATTCATTTCTTTTTGAAGGTTTTAAGTTTTTTGATAAATTAACAACTTTATTATCAAAAAAATATAAACCTGTTATAGCCAGGTCAGATAAAAAGTTTTTTGGTTTTTCTTTTATGGATATAATTTTTTTATTTTTTACTTTCGCGACTCCAAATTTTTCAGGATTTATTACTCTATGTAAGATTACTTTTGAACCACTTTTCAACTTAACACATTTTAATAGGGTTTTTGTTAATGATTGCCCATAAAAAAAATTATCACCTAAAATTAACGCAACATTGTCTTTTTTAATAAAATTTTCACCCAAAATAAAGGCATCAGGCAGACCTTTTGGTTTATCTTGTTCTTTGTAGACGATTTTAATTCCTAAATTTTTTCCATCACCAAGAAGATTTTTGTATTGTGAAAGTTGACCTTTATTTACTATGATCAATATGTTTTTAATTTTAGCCAACATCAAAATTGATAAAGAGTAAAATATCAAAGGTTTGTCATAAATAGGTAAAAGTTGTTTATTCACAGCTTTAGTCAAAGGACTCATTCTAGTCCCCATACCTCCAGCAAGTATAATTCCTTTTTTAATCATTTTTTTCCAAGACGTTTAAGAATATCTTTTTTATTTATTAAATTAAAATATTTTTTATTATCTAAATACCACTGAAATGTGTTTTCTAAACCCTTTTTAACTTTTGTATTTGCCACCCAATTAATCTTTTTTTTAATTTTATTGCTATTTAAAGCGTATCTAACATCATGACCTGGTCTATCCTTAACATATTTTATCTTAACTTTTTTTCCGATTAATATATTTTTTTTAGATATTTCTAATAAATATTTTACAATTGATTTATTATTTAAATCTTGGCCAGAGCCAATATTGTAAAATTCTCCAATTTTTCCTTTTTTAAATATTTCAAATAAAGCTTCACAATGGTCTTTAACATATATCCATTCTCTTAAGTTTTTTCCATTCCCATAAATCGGAAGAGGAAAATTATTAAAAATATTGTAAATCATTTTTGGAATTAATTTTTCTGGATGTTGATTGGGTCCATAATTATTCGTACAGTTAGTTATGATAACCGGCACATTAAATGTTCGATAGTAGGAATAAACTAAATGATCTGAAGAAGCTTTGCTAGCTGCATACGGAGAACTTGGTTTATAAGGATCATTTTCTTTTGATCTACCAGTTAGCACATCCCCATAAACTTCATCTGTTGAAATATGAATAAACTTAGTTTTTTTATATTTCTTATTAAAATTTTTAAATTCTTCAATAAAATTAAAAACACTTACAATATTACTATCTATAAAATTTTTTGGATTATCAATAGATCTGTCTACATGAGTTTCAGCAGCCAAATTAAATATTGCTAGTGGTTTGTATTTTGATAGAATTTTTCTAATTTTTGTTTTGTTTCCAATATCACATTTAATAAAATTATAATTTCTTTTTTTTTCAAATTTTTTTGTATTATAAAAATTTGATGAGTAAGTAACTTTATCAATATTAACAATATTATAATCTTTATTTATGAGTAAATCGATTAAGTTACTTCCAATAAAACCAAGGCCACCAGTTACAATTATATTTTTATTCATATTCAAATGAATTCTTATATTATAATGATATATTTTTAAATGAATTACAAAGATATTACTGTTGGTATTGTTACTTTCAAAAGTGAAAAGGTCATTTTTGATTGCCTAAAAAGCATAAAAAGAATTAAGAAAATCATTATTTTTGATAATTCAAACGATATATTTTTAAAAAAAAAGATTAATTTATCTTACCCAAAAATAAAATTTATTTTGTCAAAAAAGAATTTAGGTTATGGAAATGCCAACAATGAAATTATCAAACTTTGTAAAACTAAATACCTCTTTATTCTTAACCCTGATACAGTTTTAAAAAAAAATTGTGAGACTGAATTATTAATGTCAATAAATATTAAAAAATTAGATTTTTCAATTTTAGCCCCAATTTCTCAAGACACAAATTTTGGATCTTTAAAAAAAACAAAATTTTTTAAAAGTAAAAATCTTATTGAAACCAATTATACAAAAGGTTTTGCCATGTTGGTAAATAAGCAAAAAATTAAAAAAATTGGAATGTTTGATAAAAATATTTTTTTATATCTTGAGGAAATTGATTTGTGCAAAAGACTTAAGTCAAAAAACCAAAAGATCTATTTGAACAAAAAAGCTAAAATTTTTCATAAAGCAGCAAAATCATCTAATATAGGTTTTGAATTCGAAAAATGTAGAAATTGGCATTGGATGTGGTCTAGCGTTTATTACAAAAGAAAATACTCTAATAATATCAGCACATTTTTAGAATTTTTTCCAAGCCTCTTTTTAAATCTTTTTAAAATAATTTTTTATTTTTTGATATTTCAATTTAAAAAAAGTTTTCTAAATTATATGCGATTATCTGGTACATTTAATGCACTAATAGGAAATAAGTCTTGGTACAGACCAAATTATAAATAGTTTACTAAAAAATTTTCTTAAACTCTGTTAGACTGATAACTCTCATATATTCTTTGTAATTCTCAAAATAGTCTTTGAATTTAATCTTATCAATAGGTTTATTAAGTTTAAGTACAGAGGAATTTTTTCTATTACTTATAATTCCAATACCCTGATCCATTTCACAAGTGTAAATATCAAGATTTTCTTTTTGTCTTAAATCCACAATAGCTTTCCACACATCTCCATTCCATTGCATTTTATATCTTGGAACAGCTTGCTTGCCCAAGCTATCAGGCATGCAATCATGCACTAAGATTATTCCATTTTTATTTAGAAAATTAACAGAGTTTAAAATGTCTTTTTTGACCTGCTTATAAGTATGAAGACCATCAATAAAAACAATATCAAATTTATCAACATTTTCTTTGAAAAAATCGTCACTAGTTTTTCTTATATTTCCACCACTCACTGGGTCTACACCAATTTTATTTTCAATAAGAACTTTTGAAAATAATTGATTTTGGTCACAACCAATTTCTAAATAATTGGTATAATTATTTTTTTCGATTAAATATTCTATCAAGTCCCAACGATAGAAATTATTTGGAAAGTCATAATTTAACTTTCCATTAAAATTTTCAATAAATACTTTGTAATAAATCTTTTTAAAAATTTTAGTAAATTTATTTAGTCTTTCCATAAGTATTAATATCAGTGTCCAGGGAACTCTATCAAATTTTCAACACCATACCCACTTTTAATCAAATTGTCAGATCCTTTTAGATCAAATAAGTTAATAACAAACAAAAAGGCTGCAACTTTACCATTAGAAATTTCAATTAATTTTGCAGCTGCTTCAGCTGTTCCACCTGTGGCTATCAAATCATCAATAATTAAAACAGAGTCGTCTTGATTAATAGAGTCTTTATGAACTTCAATTGTTGCTGTTCCATACTCTAACTCAAAATCTACTGAATGAACGTCAGCTGGTAATTTATTTTTTTTTCTAAGCATTATGAAGGGTTTTTTTAAAATATAAGAAACAGCTGATGCAAAAACAAAGCCTCTAGACTCAATAGCTGCAATTTTTGTAAATTTGAATTTTTTTGATCTTTCAACAATTTGGTTAATAGTCTCAGCAAATGCATTTTCATCTTTAATTAAAGTAGTAATATCTCTAAATAAAATACCTTTTTTAGGATAATCAGGAATAGATCTAATATAATCTTTTAAATTCATAATAGTTAATTATAAAAGTATAAATAAATAATTTTTTAATTATGACAACAAATAAATTAGCAATAATTGGTGGAAGTGGTCTTTATGATGTTGAGGAATTTAAAGATAGAGAATTACTAGATATAAATACTCCCTGGGGCAATCCATCTGATCAAATCTTAAAAACAAAATATAACAATAAAGAAGTTTATTTTTTACCAAGACATGGGAGGGGGCATTATGTTTCTCCGTCAAATATAAATTTTAGAGCAAATATAGATGCACTAAAGCAACTTGGTGTAACAGATATAGTATCAGTATCTGCCGTAGGATCGTTAAAAGAGGATTTGCCACCTGGTAAATTTGTTATTGTTAATCAATTTATAGATAGAACTTTTGCAAGAACAAAAACTTTTTTTGATGATGAGATTGTCGCCCATGTTTCTATGGCTCATCCAACTTCAAATGGATTAATGAACGCTTGTGAAGAAGCTATTAAAAAATCCAATATAGATTATCAAAGAAACGGTACTTATGTTGTTATGGAAGGTCCTCAATTTTCAACATTAGCTGAATCCAATTTATATAGATCGTGGAAAGCAGATGTAATTGGTATGACTAATATGCCTGAGGCAAAGTTAGCGAGGGAAGCTGAGATTAGATATGCATCAGTATCAATGGTGACAGATTTTGATTGTTGGCATCCTGATCATGAAAATGTTGATGTACAACAAGTAATCAAAGTTCTTTTGGGTAATGCTGAAAAAGCAAAAGTAATGATTAAAAATTTAATTGATAATTTTGAAGATCATATTGATCCAAATGATCCAGCAAATAACTGTTTAGATGTTGCTATTATTACAGCTCCAGAAAAAAGAACCAAAAAAACTATAGATAAGTTGAAAACAGTTGCTGGCAGGGTTTTAAATAAATGAAAAAATTATCTTCATCAGGGAAATGTCTTTGTGGAGGTGTTAGCTTTAATACGAAAGGGTATCATCGTGATATTTCTAACTGTCATTGCATACAATGTATGAAAACTCATGGAAATTTTGCTGCCTACACAAATATTGAAGATAAATTTTTATTATTTAAAAGCAAAAAAACACTCAAATGGTTTAATTCTTCAAAAAAAGCTAAAAGAGGTTTTTGTAATAAATGTGGAGCAAGTATATTTTTTAAATTTAAAAATTCTAAAACCACATCAATTTCTGCAGGAATGTTTAGTAAGTCTTTAAAACTAAAATCGTCAAAAAATATTTTTGTTAAAAATAGATTAAAATTTTATAAGGTAGATAATTCAATGCCTAAATTTAATAGATACAGTAATAAATGAGAATAAAGGGAAAAGAATATCGAACTATTTGGTTTGAAAATAATATTGTTAAAATAATAGATCAAACAAAACTTCCACATCAGTTTATAATTAAAGATCTTAAATCAGTAAAAGATGCAATTAATGCCATTAAAATAATGGAAGTAAGAGGTGCACCTTTAATTGGAGGGACAGCAGCTTATGGAATGGCTCTTGCAGTTCAAGAAAATGATAATCCTGAATTTATAAAAAAAATTGCAGAAGAATTAATTCAATCTAGACCTACAGCAATAAATTTGAAATGGGCAGTAGATCGAATAATGAAAAAAATATCAGGCATTAATAGTGATAAGATTTTAGATATTGCATTAAACGAAGCTAAGAAAATATGTGATGAGGATGAAAAGTTTTGTGAAAATATTGGACTTAATGGATTAAAAATAATAGAGGAAATTTATAATAAGAAAAAAGATACAGTTAATATTTTAACTCACTGCAATGCTGGGTGGTTAGCTACAATTAATTGGGGAACAGCTACATCATCAATTTATCATGCTCATAAAAAAGGTATTCCAGTTCATGTATGGGTAGATGAAACTAGACCAAGAAACCAAGGTGCAAATTTAACTTCTTATGAATTAAATGAAGAAAATATTCCAAATACAATTATTGCAGATAATACAGGTGGGATTTTAATGCAAAGAGGTGAGGTTGATATGTGCATTGTTGGTACTGATAGAACATTATCTAATGGAGATGTTTGTAATAAAATAGGCACTTATCTTAAAGCTTTGGCAGCACATGATAACAATGTACCATTTTATGTGGCATTACCAAGTTCAACTATTGATTGGGAAATTAAAGAGGGAAAAGATATTCCAATTGAAGAAAGAAATTCAGAAGAATTATCTCATGTTGAGGGTGTTGATGAAAATAATGAAATAAAAAAAGTTTTAATTTATCCTAAAAAAAGTAAAGCAATGAATCTTGCTTTTGATGTTACACCAGCAAAATATGTAACAGGATTAATAACTGAAAAAGGTATTTCTGAAGCTTCTTCTGAAGGGTTAAAAAAATTATTTAAATGAAAAATTTAAAAGAAAGACAAGAAGTTATTAATTATTCAATTAAGCTGAATACTACAAATTTATCCCCTTTAAGATCTGGAAATATTTCTGTTAGGGGAATAGAGGAAGGTGTTGAAGGTTTTTTTATTACTCCTTCTGGAAAGAAATATGAGACTTTAAAACCTGAGGATATAGTTTTTTTATCATTAAATGAAAAGAAAGATTTTCTCTCATGGTTTAATTCTGGAAAAAATCCATCTTCAGAATGGAGATTTCATCAAGATATATATAAAAATAAATGGGAAGCGAAAGCCATAGTTCATGCTCATTCAACCCATGCTACAGCAGTCTCCACCCATGGCAAATCAATACCTCCATTTCACTACATGATAGCTCTTGCGGGTGGAGAAGATATAAGATGTTCTGAATATGCAACTTTTGGTACTCACGAATTATCAATGAATATAATTAAAGCTCTTAAAGACAGAAAAGCTTGTTTAATGTCAAATCATGGACAGGTTGCATATGGTGTAAATCTTTCTAAAGCTTTTGAGCTCGCCCAAGAGATAGAAAATATTTGCCATCAATATATTATTGCATTAAAGATGGGCGAACCAAAAAATCTTTCATTATCAGAAATGAATAAAATTTTGGATAAAGTTAAAAATTATAAAAGCGAGTAACTATAATGACTAAAGTTGGAGAGCACATAACTCTAGATATCATTGGGACAACTAAAGAGTATGATCCTTCAATATTTGAAAAAGTAATTAATGATATAGCTAAAGCTGCTGAAGTAACAATTCTTAATATTTCTAAATATAAATTTGAACCACAAGGCTTTACAATTTTAGCACTATTAGCAGAAAGCCATATGAGCTTTCATACATTTCCTGAAAATGGAATGATTAGTTTTGATTTCTTTACTTGCGGAAAAGTTAATCCATCAATTGCAGTAGATATTATAAAAAAAGAATTTGAATATAAAAGAATAGTAAAAAAAGAATTTAATAGAGATACGAAAGCCTTTTATCGTGATATTTATAGTTCTCCAGGTTTGCAAAAATCATATGTTGTTAATGATGTATTGGAAGATTTTAAATCAAAAATAGGTCAACATATTGAAATTTTAGATTTAGAACAATTTGGCAAATCATTATTTATTGATGGTGAAATTCAAGTAGCTGCAACCGATGAACATTTATACAGCTCAACATTTGTTGGAGCTGGGCTTAATTTAAATAAAGATAGTGAAAGAGCAGCTATTATTGGTGGGGGAGATGGGGGTGTTGCAAGAGAATGTATCTCTAAAAATTTTAGCTTTGTTGATTGGTATGAACTTGATCCAGAGGTTGTAGATGTTTGCAATAAACATCTTGGTGATATTGGCAAAAAATCTACAGAAAAAAATTCTGTAAAATGTGTATGGGGTGATGCATTTGAAAGTATTAAATCTGTAGATGATGATTCTTACGATCATATCTTTGTTGACCTTAATGATGATCAATTTTGTATAGATCTTGCAGCTAAAAATATGGATTCTATGATTAGAATTTTAAAACCAAAGGGAGTAATTACTGCTCAAGTTGGTAGCCAGGACAAAAAACCTAATCAAGTCGATAATTGGCTAAATGTATTCAATCATCACTTTGGAAACACTAAATTATCTAGAGTTTATATACCTAGTTTTGATTGTTCTTGGAATTTCTCCTCGTCAATAAACCATTAATTTTTCTTTTTTAATTTTTAAAATTATGAAATACTTACTCCAAATTAAAGGAGAAAATAATGAATATATTCAAAAAAACTATTTTAACAGTTCTAGCTTCTTTATTAGTTATCGGAAATGTATACGCTGATAAAATAAAAATTGGAACTGAAGGTGCTTATCCGCCATGGAACTCTAAAGATGCTTCAGGCAATCTTATTGGTTTCGAGGTTGAGTTAGCAAAAGAACTTTGTGCAATCATGAAACATGAATGTACTATTGTTGAACAAGATTGGGATGGAATGATTCCAGCTTTGTTGATGAGAAAGTTCGATGCGATTATGGCTGGAATGT
>Ga0209047_1001873_pt1 | contig 14779 bp, 11 predicted proteins | sample SaaInlV_165m_DNA_3_FD_184681 | JGI IMG/M metagenome (GOLD analysis project Ga0209047, IMG submission 184681) | Marine microbial communities from expanding oxygen minimum zones in the Saanich Inlet - Saanich Inlet SI037_S3LV_120m_DNA (SPAdes)... | ecosystem: Environmental > Aquatic > Marine >...
CCGTATCAGCGAACCCATAATATTGTTGATGGTCCAGGACAGCCTCTATTTGTGATAGCGTGGGGTATATTAATAATGTTAAATAGCAATAGATAAAAAACGGCGTTTTAAATCTTCAAGGGTGTAAAGTAAATATATCTTTTATTATTTTAAAGCTTCCTATTACACTTATGGTATAATATATAACTTCCATTGTCGCGTTTATTGTAATTGAACTCATTTTGTTATTTGTTTAGTTATAATTAAATATTCTTTGTACAAAATTTTACGCAATTTTATTTAAAATAAGTTTAATTAAAAAATAGTAGTATATTACTATATTTTTAATTCCTATATAATATTAACGTATTGTTTTTTTCCACCCATAACCACACGACCATCCACCTGTTCCTTTTGGATTCCAAGTTATACTTGTTAATTTTAAATTTGGTCTAGGAGCCCAATCCATCCTCCAAGCCCTAGCAGCATATTCAGCTGTTATTATATCATTCGTATTTGGCCATGGTGGAAAATATGTCCATCTTTTATAAATTTCTTCATACAACCCGTTTATAATGGTTAATGTTTCTTTCATTTTTTGTTTATGCGACCTTTTCCAATCAAGGGTAAAATCTTTTATTAACCCCCATAATTCATCTGGTAATTCAAACATATTATTAATATAATAAAAATTATATTGATTAGTTTTAAATTCAATTTAATTTTTATTTCTGTATGTGGAAAGAAGAGTTTCATCTGTATAACTAACATAGCAACCAGTATGATATGTAATATTAGGTTCGCCATTTTTTAAACTTTTTTTAAAATTTGATAATCCATTTTTAGTTTGTTTTTTACTAGGATGCAACCATGAAACACTTACATTTAAATACTTAAAATACTTAACTTCTCGTAATAATCGTTCCATTCTCACCGAATTATCATTAATTCGTTTCATATATTTTTCATAATTATAGCCTCTTCTATCGCAAGTAAAAGAGATTATATATTCAACTATTTCTTCTGGTAATTCAACCATTATTAATATAATAAAAATATTTATTACTATTTTAATATCAATTTATATACTCTTTAATTAAACTCAAAATATTACACCCTCTTTTTCCAAATCATTTTTCAAATTTTTCAAATTTTTACATACTTCCCTGACCAATTCATCACTAAATTTATACTTTTTCATCATTTCATCAATAATTGGAATACTTTTAACTAGTGGTAATTCAATACTAATTAATTCTGACAAAATTTCCTTAATAATATTCTTATCCTTATTCAACTCATTAATCAACCATTTTTCTCTTTTACCAATTATATCCAATCTTTTTCCAATATCCCCTTCATCAATACTTACCAATTTATCCCCTTCTTTTATTAAAACATTCCTTCCATTAAAATCACTCACTCTAAAAATACCTCGAAATACTCCAATCTTAACAAACTCTTTCAACATTTTCCTATTTTCTAATACTTCTTTTTTCTTTTTTCCGATTTCAATTCCTGGATTAATCTTATCCATAACACAATATACCACTTTCTCTCCTCCATCTTTAATAATAACTCTTTTACGCCAATTATCTACCCAACTTTTTTTACTTTTATCTATTTTCTCAATTCTAAAATTACTCAATACTCTTTCCATACCAATCTTTTCTAATCCAAATATTTCTTTACATTCATCCAATACACAATAATCTCTATTATAATTCATACTTTTTCTACCTTCTTTCCAAATTTTACCTTCATATTCAAAACACATAACTTTATTTCCACAAGTATTTTCCGTACATAATTTTATTTTTTTTGCGTCAATTCCATCTTTAAATTTTAAATTTTTTTCCAAATCATCATACTTAGGTTTTCCTCTCATCTTTTTAATTTTTTTATATTTTTCAGACCGTAGTTTTGCCCTATCTGTCATTTTTTTTACTTTTTTTATTTCCTTATTTTCTACTTTTTTTATTTCTTTATTTTCTACTTTTTTTATTTCCTTATTTTCTACTTTTTTTATTTCTTTATTTTCTACTTTTTTTATTTCTTTTTTAACTTTTTTAACTTTTTTTACTTTTTTAACTAACATATCTTTAACACTTTTCTTTTTTCTACCTCGTCTACCCTTAGCTGGTAATTCTCCACTTTCTACCTTTTTTGCGTGTTCTAATCCCAATTTAATATAAAATTCCCGCCATTCTGGTTTACTATACTTACTATATTCATCAACTACAAGACTGCCTTCCAATACAAAATCCCTCTTATTTTTACCTTTTTTCCTACCCTCACTACAATGCATATCTATACAATAATCATCAATTTCCAATTTTACTCTTTCATTTAACATATTAATAACATCTTGATCACTAACATTATATTTACTATAATCTATTTCTTCATTCCAATCAATATCATTATAATATAATGCCATATAAATACTGGCAGTCATAAAGATAGGGCGTTCACCACGTTTTTTGTGGTATTCTTTTAGTCTATACTCCATTACATTTATAAAATCCTTATTATTTTTATTTTTACATTTACTTAATAAATAATCCCATACCATATAACTAGGTCCTGCTCTTCTTAATCTTTTACCACATTTAACTTTATTTTCTTCTTTTTCTATTAATTTAAGGGCATAATAACAACAATCTTCACTACCCTTTTCAAATAAATCAATAAACTTTCCAAATAACTTTAAACATTCTTTATCATCTCCTTCTTTAACATACCTTAATACCTTACCTTCATTAACTTCTGCATCTTTTAATTTCAAATCATATTTATCAACACATAATTTATAATAACATTTAATATCACTACTTAATCTTAACATTTTACAATCAACCAATATCTTACAAATCTTCAACAAAATATTTAATCCTACCTTATCATTTTTTTCAAATTCTTCAATTAATTCACGCACTTTTAAATATCTATTCCAATCATCAAAACACATCTCTTCATCATTAAATATTTTTACCCTATTTAAAACATTAGACAATACACCAATAGCCCTACTATCAGCAAATCTAAACATATATAATTCAGTCATAACCCATTCCATTTTTTTTAACTCCTTTCTCCTTAAATACTTTTGAAGAGCACTCTTCAATACATCAATTCTATACCCATAATAACTCTTATTATGCGGATTAAATAAGGACCCTTTATAAAACAGGCGGTTTACATCATGATAATCATTTAGATAGGAAACAATAGCAGTATCAATAGTAGTCATTTTTGTAGTATTATTCATATTCATTTTAATAATATCTTTGAGTATTAATATTAATAAATTTTCAATTTTATAAATTAAGTAATTTAGTACAAAAATAGTTATATTGTTTATATGTTAATAATATTCTAATTAAATAAATATTCAATAACCTTATTAATGTAAAATTCTTCATTTCTTTTACAAACTGTCTCATAATTAGAATTGTTATTTATAACCGGTGACTTTTTTTCATCATACACTACAATTGAATTATAATCTTCTGAACTCATAAGTTTATCCATATTTTTACTATAATATTCTGGACACAGATTTTTATATTCTTTTATATGTTTATTAGAACGTTTTATATTTTCCTTGAATGGAATAGGAATTTTATTTCCCAATCTGTCTATATCAATATTGCCTTGATAATTACTTGAATAAGGAACCAAGTGTTCAACAGACATTTTTTCTTCTTGTAAATCATGTTGTGATACAAATTTTCTATATATGATACTAAATACCATTCTTTCTATCATATTAATTTGTCGTCTTTTTTTCCCTTTTATTTTATATGGTTTTGGTTTATTATTTTGATTGCACCAAATAGACAACGCATGTTCTATATCTATTTTCGTTATGTTTTCAAATATTAATTGTGGATTTTTATTGTATATCGTAGCACATTGATTATCTATAAATGAGCCTCCAGCTTCATATTTCAGTTTATCTTTATTTTTTAAAGATACAATTTGTTCGTAATGCTCTGAACCTTCTTCTTCATTTTTTAACTTATTACAAATAGCATGAAAAGTGATAGCACGTGTTGTTTTAATAATTATATCTTGATCACTTACGTTGTTTTTAATCAAACTCAATATTGTAATACATAATATATACAAATTATTTTTTTTAAGTTTAATATCTGAGTTTTTAATAAATAATTTATGGTCGGCTTTACATGTAAAACGTTCAACTACCTTACTAATTATAGTTGATGTTTTGATGAGTATATTTATGAATTCGGATATATTAATATTTTTAACAGAATTTTCGTCTATTTCTTTAGAATTATAATATATTTTCACTATTTTAAATATTAATGCTAATCCCTTATCATCTGCAAATTTTAAAATAGTTTTATTTGAATATTCATTCATTAAATATTGAATACCAACAAATAATTCAAAAGCATTAATATTATCAATATCTTTCTTAATGGTTTTATCAATTGATAAAATTTCACCTTCATCTCTAAGATTATAGTAATTTGTTATATACTTAATCAACTTATAGGAAATATTATTATCTTGTAAAACAATGGGAATAGGATATAAAGTTCCTGCTAACATTTGACTTGCTGTAAGTTGACCAGCGTGTTTATTCATTTCAATAAATTTAGCATTGTATTCTTTTCGCGTTCCATTTCTGCACTTTGTGATAGTAATTTTTACAGCTGCCAAAAACGTTTTAGATGAAGCATGTGGGGAATCTATTTCCAGATATTTTTGTAAGTTGAATATAGAATCTTCTATTTCTTCAAATTGTTTATAGTCCAAATTTTCACAAATCTTGTAAATATTTGGTAAACTGAGAGGTAATCGCTTATAATCAATGATTTGTTTATAATTAATTTTGAAAATAACTTCATCTGATATGTATTTCCTTAAAACATCAATATACGTTTTCAATTCAAACTGGAAAACAAATAACGGACGATTAATAAATTGTATAATAGCATTTAATCTATTGTTACCATCAATTATTGTATATTTTTCTTTATTATCTGAAATACTTACTCCAAAGGAAATACCATCACCACTATTCAGATATTTATATAGATATTTAATATACTCATTAAATGAAGGGGGGGGGTTCTTTTTTTTATTTTTTACGTTATTACTATTTATCACCCAATAGCTTTTTCTTTGAAATTCTGCTTTATCAATTAATGGTATAATATTTTCTATTTCTTTTACATTTTTAGTGACCACAGTAGTTATAATATTACTTTGTTCCAACGTAGAATGGAGAGACATTTTTCGTTGGATTATTTAAGTAAATAATTATTTAAATCAATTTAATATGTCAATCAATAATTTTTGATACAATGAATTATGTCTATAATACCACCAACTATCAAAAGTAGCAATATAAGATAATTTATATTCAAGTGAAATTTCTTTCTCTCCCACAATGTCTTCATATTCTACAACACCATAATCTCCTTTGTATTCTTTCAATGACACCATATAATCATACTCATGTTTAAACCAAAACACTTTACGGTCTAATTCACTTTTCAATATTTTTTTAACTATAATACCTACATTTTTACTTCTCTCCCATTGTCTATCAAATTCAATAAAATCACCTATAAAATACTCATTTTTTCTATTCATATAAAAATATTTAACAATTAGTATTAAATATTTTTTTTATTTTAATTATTATCTTGTATTTCTAATCTTTTTTTTCTATCATAATAACATTTTATAAACAATAAAGTTACAACTATTGTAAAATGACCACATGAACTTGATAGTATACTTATATCATTTAACATATATCCATAAGAAAACCATAATACTTCACTAGTAGTGCCTATAAAAATAGATAAATAAGATAAATCCGTTGCTGATTTTGTAACAAAAATTTTATATATTTGAGGAATTCTCATTAAAAGCCCATATATACTAGCTACTAAGCCTAATATAAAGGTGAATTGATCCATTGTATTCTAACAATATCTTCTTTATATCTTTAAATGATTTTTTAACTCTTATTGACCAGAAATATATTGGTCGGAGTGTAATTGTTGTAATAAGGTATTCCATGATCCATACACCATCGCACGCATTTTTTAATGTTTTGATTTTTCATCAACTCCATCTTATCCTTTGACTTATCTTTATAGTAAATCAGTTTTATTGTATTTAAAATATTATCGACTTGTTGTTGTGTAAATATAGCATTGATTTCATTTAATTTACTTAAATAGTATGTATTTAACTCTACATTTAATATATTGGTTACCTCATACTTTTCAAAATCAATATTATCCAAAACAAATAATATATCATGAAATCGATTGTATATAGAAGAGGTGTCACTAAATTTAAAATACTTACAAACTAAATATTTTTCACTATTAGCATGACGACTTGTATTTGGTTTCACAATATACACCTTTTTATAAAAACAGTTCAACAAATAAATCAACTGTGTAGTGCTTTTTAAAAACACATCAAATATTTTTAAAATAAAAACACCATTATATTTCTGCATTACAATAGCATAAGCTACTTGTGTAAATAATAACCGAAAAGCATTGTTTTCTTGTTTATTAAAATCACCTGAAAAATCAAACCCTCCATCAGCAGTTATAATATTCATACTATTTTTATACTTTTCAAACATATGCTTATAATTTTCAACATTATATAAATCACCGTTACCTGTTTTACCTTTCTCAATAACAATGTTTTTGTATTTTTTAAATAAATAATCACTTTTTCTCCATCCAGGTATACTATAATCATCATCATTCGTTAATGTTGTTCCATAATAAGTATCCAATGGATTAGACCGCATAAACGCTGTTGCTTCTATAAATCCACCTGGTCCCTCCGCTAAATGAAAACTTTTTAAACTACTATATCCATTTAATATATTGAAATGTTTATATATTTCCACCAACTTAAAAAAAGCACGTGATATTGGTTTTACTTTGGATATAGAATAATTCATATGGGGTAAGCAACTATGAATAAATTCATATGGATTTGTGTATTTTTTAACCATATCCCATTTATTATAATTTTGATCAATAAGTTCTTTTGCGCTATTTAAATAACTATGTAAACTCTTGCTTAAATAAATAACTTGTTCTTGGTCTTTACTTTTAAATTTAAATTTGATATCAATAGATTTTAATATATGATTGCAATCTGGTAATAAATAATATAACATTTTATATTCTATATTATTTATTATGCTAATTTTATATTGTTTTAACAATTGTATGATAAATAAAAATTTATTTAACGATAATTAAACCAATGTAATCTTACGTTTAAGTTTTACAACATTTCGTTTCACTACTTTTAAGTTATCTTTCATTTTTTGTATTTTATCTTTATTTTTATCTAATAAATCGTTTGCTTTGTTTAATTGAACCTTATATACATTACTAGCATCCACGTTTCTTACTTTTTTAAATATGAAATAGTTATTTAAGAATGAAACTTGTTTTTCATAATCAGTCATTTTTAATGCTTCTCCTATCTTTTTAACGCTCATTTCTTTATTATCAATATCATTTTTCATTTTATTAAACAACCGTTGAAATGAATCAACACCAGTAAATACTCCAAATTCCTTACATTCATCTCCATCAATCATTTCAAATCCATATAATTCTAACACTTCTTTAAAATAATCAAAATTCACTAAGTATTCCGGAAACATTTTATTAATAGATTCTTGATAAACATCAACTCTCATCCCAACACCATTCATATCCGATGGAAATGTTTCATTAGAATACATTTTTTTAATTTCCCACACCTTTTCTTTATCTTCAATAATATATTTACTTTCACCATAAGATTTATTTTTTAACATATTAAACACTCTATTTCCATCATAACAAGTTCCTATAAAATAACCATTGATTTTACAATTTTCAGACACATTTTTAAGATATTCATTTAACATTTCAATATTTTCAAAGAAGTAATGTGTAGAAAACATATTGGAAACCACATCAAATCCTTCACTACCAATTCCATGATTTTGATATGCTATTTTACCTAACACTCCTTTATCTTTGCTACCTTTTCCAATAATAGCGTTCATTAATTGTTTACCTTTTGCATCAACAATACCGCTACCATTTCTTAAATTAAGACCACTATTGCCATTAATAAATAAACAAGTAGGTGCTTTTCTATGTTTACTTTTATAATTTAAATATCTAGCGCAAGCTCCATCTTTTCTATGTTCCAAATTCATTTTTGATAAATCAATCCCTAATACAAATTCTAATTCAGATTGATGCCATTTGTATAAATCCCCACCTCTTCCAACAGACATATCCATTAATGTTTCTTTATTTTTGGAAGCATTTTTAATTAATAATGTTTTTACAAATTTGTTGTGAAAATCTCTTAATCCTCGTGTAGTTGTTTTTCTTGCTGACTGTTTATAATATACTTCACTGTTTTCTAGATCAAATGATTCCGAACCAGATAACATTTTACTAGTAATTGGATTATGTATAGATTTCCATACTCCATTTGCTACATGATAAGCGTTTCCAAAATTTCGATTACCACTTCTATAATCAGCTGTTTTATCATGTCTCACACGTATAGGTATCCACTGTCTATATTTTTCATTTTCTTTTACATATTTAAACTCAACAATGGTTTTATCTTCAAATGTTTCTGTATTATTTTCAATAAACATATTACTATTTATTAATGGAATATTACATAAATGAACATTAAAATTTGGACTAGGTTCTGTTGGGTAAAATGGTGCTGGTTTATATTCTCTATCATCATAAGTAACACTACCAGGATAATTACCATCAATTACATCTTGACAAGGATTAACAAACCCATGTTGTTTTGGATTAAATCCAACTCTTAACTCAATCGTTTTATATTGAACTAAATTATTTTTATTTTTCCCCATATCATTGCCTTCTTGAAATAAATGTTTAATTATATCCTTACCAGTTTCATTTTTTTTAGTAATAACAAGAAAATCAATGGTGTTAAATTCAGGAGGTTTCCATTTAAAACTATGCTTCCATGTTTTTTGATATTCTAATACTCCTAATTTATCACTGCCAACCGATTTATCAATAGGAGTAAATATTAACCCATCTGTTTCATATTCAAATAATCCCCATCTACTAGAATCAATCAATTGTTCACAAGACTTAAATATACTTGTTTTTTCATTTTTAGCTGATACATTTGAATAAAACGTTTTAACTTCAATATTCATTGTTGGTTTTTTATCTTTCACAATAGACAAAATTTCCATTTGTTTTACAAATTTTGTTAACTCTTCCAACCTTGAAATACCTTTATTGTATTTTTTATCATCAAAATTCAAATTATCTCTATAAATTAAAGGGTAGTATCGTAAATCTTCTTTGTTTTTAAAATAAATATCAAAACACATGTATAAATTTAAATACTTGCCATATTTATCATGAATAATATGTTCTCCATCCAATACACTATTATAAAATTTATTATCTTTTGTTAATAACCCAGTATATTGGACATTCATATTGATATCAATCATATAAATCTTACCTTTTTGTCCAATATAAAGTAATTTTCTTATACCATCTGCTTTATCTGTTACTGTATACGCACTGTGTATATTTGGAATATTTAAATCATCTATATTTGGTGCAGCATTTTCCATTTCCAATGTAATAGAAGAAGGTCCAATGAAATTCTTTCTATTTTTTCTCATATTATGACCTTTTTTATCATTACTAAACAAATATTCATTTTTACTGTTACTTGTCATTTTTACAAAATTATATAATACAGCTTTTTGTTCTGTATAAGTAATTGGATAATTGGTTTGTTGTAATCCAGATAAAATCATTTTTATTCCTTGATTTAATTTTTTTTTTAATTGTATAGTTGAGTTATAGATTTTTGCTTCATCGTTTTTTAATTCGATTTCTATTTCATATGACTCTTGGTTATTAAACAAATTTGATTTTTGTATAGTAGATTCTGGAATATATTTTCTATTTTTATAATCCCATCTTGATGTTCTTACAATACTAAGATCAACTTTAAATGGAAATCCTTCGGTTGAATGAAAGGTAAATCGTTTAATTAAACGAAATGTTTTTTTAGAATTATTCCAATTATTTAATGTATTTCTAACCAATGGATATTCACTTGTAAGAGTGTTTTCTGTTTTATAATTAACACGAAATTCATAATTATTATTATCAAGTGCTTTCATTTGTGTATTTGACCGATCTGTTTTAATTCTTTTTTGTAGGAAAGAGACATAAACTTCTGGTATTTCTAAATTAAATGTATTTTTAATGCAATATTTTTTAATATTCATTAGTCCTTTTATTTCAGTTCTGATATTGGACATCCGAAGTAGACCAGATCGTTCATCTAAAAATTCATTTTGTATATTTAAATGATATTGGCCATTGGGGGTTTCACATGTAAAATTATTTAATTTTAATTTTTTAATTACATTATCAAAATCGATGCGTGTAATTTTATTAGAATAGTTTGTACCAAAACGCAACTCTAATTCATCTGTTTGTTGGTTTGAATTGATATATTTTTTTAAATATTCAGTAAAAGAAGTTGAGAAATTAGTTTGACTCATTAATATATATATTTGTATATAAATTTAATATTATTTAAATTAAATTTATATTATCAATTTTTACATAATTAATTACTAATATCATAATTACATAATATGTTGTTTTATTTTTTCATATAATTCATTTTTAGTATAACTTTTTTTTTCTGTTTTCATAACGTCAATATTCATAATCTTACATATTTCTCTTATTTCACCAACCTTATAACTACTAACAGAGCGTAATGGTTTGGTAATAGACTCAATAATCCATTTGTTTTTTTTAAATGATTCCAAGTTGTCTTTTGTTATTTTTTCCTTAATATACAACCCATATTTATTATTACGTTTATTAATCATTATATAATCATTATTAAATTCATCAATGTATTCGTAATACATATAATTATCTGTATAAATAATGTTATACTTATGTACTAAACAAATAAAGGTAAATAAACCTAAATCAATACCATTATCATCTAATAAGTTTTCTTCTAATTTAATTCTGTTTAATTTTAATGATTTTAACAAATGTTTATTACCACGTATGTAACTAACATATTCAAACTTTTTGTTAATTTCATAATTGTATAAATCATTTTTATTTAATTCATATTCTTGACTTCCAAAATGATGTGTAATCCAACACCAAAATAAATTATCTTTACAATCTAATGATGGATAAAAATAATCGTTTTTCTTTTTTGTTATTTTAACTTCTGCTACCGTTTGCTTTTTGACTTCTTTTTCAGTAAAATGAATTGATTTTACTATATTTTTATTTGTTAATGAATATTTATTAAGGTTCATTAATAAATCTTCTATATCATTATTGTTAGGTTGATAAATAGTTATATCTCTTTTTATTTTATTACGATTCATCGATTTAAAGTTACGATTTGTCGATTTAAAGTTACGATTCATGTTATATTATATCATTTAATCTCTTTAAACTTTTTTGTTAAAATATTCTTTTTCAAATACTTCTTGTGTATTTTCAATGGTAGATAACATGTTTTCTTGTTCATCAATATATTTTAAATACGTTTCTATTTCTTTTATAGTTTCAGTTGGTATTTTATTTAATGATAAAAATACACCATTGTTGTTTTCAGAAAAATTAATGTTATGTTTTACTATAATCTCTAATATTTTTTTATGATGATGACTATCTTTTTTTTCGATTTCTTTCTTTATTTTTTTTAATTTATCAGTAGTATATTTATCATCTTGGGAGGTTTCAATCACACTCATACTAATCATATAATTTAAAATATAAAAAAAGGTTTATATTATTTTAATAGTTACAATTACTTTATGTTTTTTTTTGTGGTTTTTCTCTTATTTTTTTTTATTGATGATAATTCACCTATAATAGAGATATGTTCATCATTTAATTTATATCGAATACCTATTACCTTTGTAATAATTTCGTCGTTTTCTTTTACTTTATTGAATTCTTCATTCTTTAAATTATTTTCTCTGGCGATAAACATAACAATTGGATTTTCTTCTTCTTTATAATAAACTGCCCTAATTCCAGCACGTGTTACATTTTTAACCAAGCATTTGATTTTCATATTTTCTACTGGATGACAAATTAAACATTCAAATGAAACGTCGAAAGCTAATTTATTTCCATGTATTACACCAGAACTATGTGTTATAATATTAATCGAATTGTTTTTAACATATCCTTCTTTACTACATTTTCCTTCATACGTTTCTTTTAATAAAGTTAACATATGTTGTTTTAAATAATTATCAACATATTTAAATTCTACATAAATTTTTCTAACCAAAATAGATTTTAAGAATATGGATCCTTTTTTAGTGGTTTTCATATTTTTAGTGGTTTTCATATTTTTAACATTTTGAGTATTTTTCATTATATAGTATCAATATAAATTTTTATATTCATACCATAATTATTATTATTAATTCAATTTTATACGAAGTTTATTTATAATTGTTACATTAAAAATAATGTGTTACCTTTTTTATCTAATTTATTTTTATCTAATTTGGGCAAAAGAAATACATCATATAAATAACTTTCCAGTAAATTATAATTATATTTTTCATTTAATTCATACGTTAAATAATATGAATATAACATGATAGCAATACACATTTCTTTTGTATTATTTATTATACTTGTTTTTTTTGATATATTTAATTTATTTCTTAATATACTTTCCATTGACTCCAATTTAGTTGCTATATATTGTTTATTTTGTCCTACACTACATTGCTTTCCACTACTATTTGTTTTCTCTCCCAATTCCTTTATTTTACTAACAATACGATCTCTAAACGAATCATAAAAATGTACCGTTTTTTCTTTACCTTTAATAATCCATTTTTCCTTCCAATCATTTACTTTATATTTTTCAATTAACTTTTTGATTAAAACAGACAATGATTTTTTTTCTTCTTTCCAATTATCTTTGTCTTTTACAAAGAAACTATATTTCCTTAACTTACTTTTTTCATTTGGTATTGCTAAAACGCTATTATCTTTTACTTTTCCAATAGAATAATTGTTAAAATAACCAGTAATAATCGATTTTATATTTTTATTATCAATCAAATCATAATTAGTTAAAATAAATTTCTTTGATGTAAATGGTAATTCTTCTATAATATGATAAATCGTGTATTTTATTAGATATTTTTTATCAATATTGACCTGAGTATGTATTTTATTAATAACTTTTTTGTATTTGTAAACCTCTAATTTATTGGAAATAGTTAACTCTTTTATTTCTTCATTTAAATATTTGTATATTGATTCTATATTATCTAAAATCAACGTATTGTTACTCTTTTTTTTATAAATAGTTTTTGGAATACTCATTTTAATTTTGTTATTTTCATACTCTACTGGTGTTTTTCTATTAAATAAAGGAAGTTGTTTATTATACAATTCCATTGGTTGAAACATATAATAATTACCAATATTAACAAGTTTTCCTTGTCTATCTAACAAATCTTTAATAAATTCATTTTTGTTATTAATTAAAATATCTAATGCTATATAAATTTCTTCATCTGAATATTTTTTATATTGATTTATAAGCATAAATAATTGTTTTTTATGTAAAACATAGTTGTTTGAAAAAATAAATTTTATTTTTTTGATTAATACATCTAAATTTAATATTATAAAGTAATCATTATAAGTTGATTTATCTTGTTTTGTTTCATCAAATCCAGGTTGTTTGTTTAATAAACATGTATAATTGCATTTCCCTACTTCGCAAGAAAAACTGTAATCTTTTGCCCTAACATCAAAATTATCAATAGTAATACCACTTGATAATTCAATCTTTACATTTTTTTTGTATTGTGTCAATTGTTCTTTATTTAAAACACAATCCAACGCATTTTCCTTAAGTATTTGAGCTACTTTATTAATCTGCATCGTTTTTTGTTCTGCCAAACGATACATATATAAATCAATTGCTTCATTTTCATTTTTATTGTTAAGCTGTGTTCCATATAAAAATATTTCTACATTTCTTTCTTTAAATGGCAACATACAATGACTTAAATTTCTTACTGCTCTACCAATTGTTTGGTTTGTTCTATTTAAATTATACCAAGGTTCCATTAAATGAATTTGTCTAATATTTTTGAAATCAAGACCCTCCGAACCGGCCTTAGAAATAATAACAACCTTCACAAATTCTCCATATTTATTTTTTGGATTGGTAACTTCTTTTAATTCTTTTTTATTATTGGGAGAGATGTTAGGATCTCCGGTAATCATTGCATATGTTCCAGAAAAACTTTTATTTCGTTCATTTACAAATTTATAGCGATTTTTTGGTTGATTTTTAAATAAATTATTGCCATTTGAACGAACCAACCCTAATTCTTCTAATGCTAAGGCAAGAGGCACACATCCACCTTCTATAAATTGCGAATATATCATAACAATACCTTTTGATTTTTTAATTTCCATTATAATGTTATGTATTTTTTTACTATATGTTTTAATCTTTTCTTCTGAGAATATTCTTCCAAATTTATCAATAGTAGAACTTTTATATTCATATTCACGTTTATTTGATTTTCGTTTCATTAATCTTGTCAATCCATTTTTTCCATACATTTTATCCACAGAAGACTTTGACACTTTTTTTTCTGATAAAATAGATTCATTTGGATACACCATAT
>Ga0209047_1001874_pt1 | contig 14777 bp, 15 predicted proteins | sample SaaInlV_165m_DNA_3_FD_184681 | JGI IMG/M metagenome (GOLD analysis project Ga0209047, IMG submission 184681) | Marine microbial communities from expanding oxygen minimum zones in the Saanich Inlet - Saanich Inlet SI037_S3LV_120m_DNA (SPAdes)... | ecosystem: Environmental > Aquatic > Marine >...
AATCTTCAATTGCTTGTGCAGAAACTGTACTCATATTCTAATTTGCAGTTTGAAAAACAATAAAAACTTTCTAATTATTAGCTTCAAATAATTTTTGGATAGATTCTTCATAAGGGGCTGTAGCCACGCCTTTTTCAGTAATAATACCAGAAATTAATTCAGGAGGAGTCATATCAAATGCAGGATTTATTACATTAATATCATCAGGTGCAGTTTTTTTCTCACCAATTCCAGTAACTTCACTTCCTTTTCTCATCTCGATGATAACATTCTCTGCTTTGGTTTCCAGATCAATAGTAGATAATGGTGCTGCAACATAAAATGGAATTCCATGTTGTTTTGCCATAGTTGCTACCTGATAGGTTCCAATTTTGTTAAAGACATGTCCAGTTTTTACAATTCTATCGGCACCAACTATAACTTTATTCACTAATCCGTTTGCCATCGAATAACCTACAGCAGTATCAGGAATCAAACTTACATCAAAACCATCATGTTTTAATTCAAAAGCAGTTAATCTTGAACCTTGTTGGATGGGTCTAGTTTCAGTAGCAATAACTTTAATATTTTTTCCACTCTCTCTAGTAGCTCTAATTACACCTAATGCTGTTCCATATGCAACTGTAGCCAGTGCACCAGCATTACAATGAGTCATAATTGTATCATTGTCATCAAATAATGAAGAACCATTTTTTCCCATAGTTTTGTTAATTTTAATATCTTCATCTGCCATTTTTTTTGCTTCAGAAATCACTAATTCTTTAATGTCATCCACAGAATTACCAATATTTGCAATTTTCATGATTTTTTCCAATCCCCAACCCAAGTTTACAGCTGTAGGTCTAGTTGCAAAAAGAATTTGTTTTGCTTTTTCTAAATCTAAAATTAACTCATCTTTTGTAGTTGCACTACTTTGTAAAACTGCTAATGCTAAACCAAAAGCACCAGACACACCAATTGCAGGTGCACCCCTAACAACTAAATTTTTTATTGCATTTGCAACTTGGTTAAAATCATCATATTCTACCATAATCAGTTGATTTGGAAGTTTTGTTTGATCTATCATAACTACTTTATTGTTTTTCCATTCAACTGTTCTTAGAAATTTTTCTTCGTCGATTTGAGCCATAGTAAAATCAATAAATGGTCATATTTAAAACAGAGACTAAATTAAATATTAAAGTAGTTTTCTTTCAATTAAATATGAATAAAGAAGATATAGAAAAATTTGATCTTCAAAAAATGTTGGAAGAGTATAATGATTGGCCAGAAATGGCTGAAAAAGCATACAATAGTTTTTCTGACAATATAGGATTTAAAAAAATTAATCATATTGTTTTTGCTGGGATGGGAGGTTCAGGAGCAATAGGGGATGTTTTTTCTGCCATTCTATCAAAAACAAATATCCATATTTCAATAGTTAAAGGCTATGTATTACCAAACACAGTAAACTCAGAAACACTGGTGATAACAACTAGTGTTTCCGGCAATACATTAGAAACAATTTCAGTTTTAGAAAAAGCATATCAAAAAAATTGTAATCTAATAGCATTTTCTTCAGGAGGTATAATGGAAAAAATTTGTAATGAAAAAAAAATTACTTATTTTAATGTAAAAATGGCACATTCTCCAAGAACATCATTTGTAATATACCTATACTCTATGTTAAAAATTCTTTGTAAAATTATTAATTTAAAAAATGAAGATATAATTGAATCAATTCATAAATTGAAAGAGCAAAGGGAATTAATTAATTCTAAAAATTTAAAAAATAATTTTGCCATAGAATTAGCAGAATGGATTAACGATATTCCATTAATTTACTACCCATTTGGATTACAATCAACTGCAATACGATTCAAAAATTCCATGCAAGAAAATGCAAAAACACATGCTATTTCAGAAGACATAATTGAAGCGTGCCATAATGGAATTGTTGCATGGGAAAATTCCCATATAAAACCAATTCTAATAGAAGGAAAAGATGATTTTGAAAAAACAAAAGAAAGGTGGGTAATTATTAAGAAGTTTTTCGATGTTGAAAAAATCGAGTATAAAGAAGTTTTTTCTACTGATGGAAGTATATTATCAAAAATAGTAAATTTAATTTATTTTCTTGATTATGTTTCAATATATAATGCAATTTACAAAAAAATAGATCCAACACCAGTCAAATCTATTGATTATATAAAAAAAAATATGGTTTATTCTGATAAATTCAAGAACTAATTGTCGATAGTAATTTTATAATTTCATCATTACTAATATTTTTAGGATTATTATCAAGATGTTTTCTATCTTTCTGAATTAATATCGCTGCATCATTCAAATCTTGATTTAATTGAATAGGTCTGAACTTTAATTTTTCTACTAAAAATTTGAATCTCTCATAAAATTGCGAATCATTAGAATCAATTGGTGTCAAAGTTATTGTTCCAATAGAAGATTGAGAATTACTTGAGAAACATGAATTATTGCCAAATTCAGTAGATTTTTCTAGAAAACAATGTCTTTACCCATATACCCAATCACTAACTGATCAAGAGATAGATATTATATTGTGTTCAATAACATAATATTATAAAATGACTTTTTCATCAGAATGGGATGAACGATATAGATCAAATACGCACATGAGTATTTGGCCTTGGTCAGATCTAGTAAGTTATGTAATTCGATATGCAAAACCAACAGGAAAGCAAACTCGAGTTTTAGAACTTGGTTGTGGGGCAGGAGCAAATATACCATTCTTTTTAGGACAAGGTTTCAAATATTATGGAATTGAAGGAAGTAATACGATAATAAATAAACTAAAAAGAAAATTTCCAAAAATAAAAAATAATTTAATAGCAGATGATTTTACTAAACAAATTCAGTTTAAAGAAAAATTTGATCTTGTTGTAGATAGAGCAGCACTTACTCATAATAATACAGATGGAATTAAAAATTGTCTAGAATTAGTTTATGATAAAATGAAAAAAAATTCTATATATATTGGAATAGATTGGTTTTCAACAAAACATCATGATTATTCAAATTTTGTTAAAAAATTAGATATGTATTCTAGAACAGAATATTCAAAAGGACCATTTGTAAATGTAGGTACTGTTAATTTTACTAACAAGTTACATTTACTAAAGTTATTCAAAAAATTTGAAATTTTAGTTTTAGAACATAAAGTAATAACTAAAGAAATTCCTGAAAAAAAAAAATCTGCCTCATGGAATTTTGTTGCAAGGAAAATAAGTTAAAATTAATTCATTTATAATCTAAAACGATTAATATGAAATAATTATGAAAGTAGTAGTTCTCGGTATTGGATTTCTAGGAGGATATGTTTTAGATACACTGAAAATTAATGGGATTTCTTCAGAGGGAACAAACTACCAAAATATATCAAACTCCATTAAACTGAATGCAGCCAATATTGAAGAAGTAGAAAAATATTTGATTTCAGTAAAACCTGAAACTGTAATTAATTGTGTTGGGATTGGAGACATAGACTTTTTAGAAAAAAACCCCACAATTGCGTATAAAATGAATTCAGATAGTGCAAAAAATATTGCAAAAATTTGTAACAAATTAGGAATTTATATGATTCACATTTCTACAGATTCTGTTTTCGATGGTCAAACAGGGATGTATAAAGAAAATAACAAAGTTAACCCATTGAATATTTATACAAAGTCAAAAGCTCTTGCAGAAAATTATGTCCAAGATAATGTTAAAAATTCTGTAATTGTAAGGACAAATTTTTATGGATTTGATAAAAAAAATAAATGGTTTTTCAATTGGATCATTAATTCATTGTCTTCAGGAAAAAAAATTACAGGTTTTACTGATCTTATTTTCAATCCTCTAGAAATATCTAATCTAAGTAATTTACTAATTGAATTGACTACAATCAAATATGAAGGAATTATTCATCTATCATCAAATGATTTTCTTTCAAAATATGATTTTATCATGAAAGTTGCATCTGTTTTTAACTTTGACAAAAATCTAATTGTAAAGGGGAATTCTTCATTTCAGGTCAAACGTCCAAAAAACACAACTTTAGATAATTCTATATCAAAAAGAATTTTGGAAACACCAATAGCCCCTCTAGATTTATGCTTGAAAAATATTAAACTAAATTTTTTTTAAAATTATGATCTTTTCTAATCTGTTTGGTCTTTAATTATTCTTTTATCATATTCCAAGACAATGGTGTCTCTGATTTTATATCTACTTTAGTAATTTTATTTATTAATGCTTCATAAAATTTTGGAGCAAGTCCTGTACCAGGTCTTCTGATATCAATCATTTCTTTTTTAATTTTACTACCTGCAGGAATATCTACTAAGGATACAATGCTTACTCTATTTTCAATTAGATTCTTTCTCTCTGATGGTGTGGGTATTTTTTGTCCATTTCCTCGTGTCAATTCTATTTGTCGAACTCTTTTAATCAAATCTTCAAATTGAGATGGAATTAGAGCATGAATATCATCAGCATGGGCAGTATTATTTGGATGTCTGAAGTGTTTTTCAATAACATTTGCTCCCATTATTGCAGCTGCAAATGAAACATCCGTTCCAATTGTATGATCAGAATATCCTACGGGCAATTTAAATTTATTTTTCATAGTTTGAATTGCTTTAAGATTAGATTCTTCAATTTTTGCAGGATAGTCTGAAATACAGTGTAATAATACTAGTTGATCATTCCCCGTACCCAATATCGCATTCACCGAATCTTTAATCTCTTCAAGTGTACACATTCCTGTTGACAAAACAATTGGTTTGTTAAGTTGTGCTATTTCTTTTAATAATGGAATATGACATGCCAAATCTGAACCAATCTTGTAAACGGGTAATTCCATTTTTTTCATAAATTCAATATCTTTGATATGACTAGGTGCAGAAAATACTGTCATTCCAATGTCATTAGCATATTTGACTATCTGTATTTGTACTTCTTTTGTAGGTTCAACTTGTTTAAAAAAATCATATTGTGAAATATGACCGGTGACCCCTAAATTAAAAAAATTATTTTTTGTTGTAATGGTATCAGCTTCTAGAGTTTGAAATTTGACTGCATTTACTCCTATTTCCATAGCTGCATCAATTAGACGCTTGGCTTCTTCAAAATTCTTAAACAGTCCCCCTATCTCAGCAATGAAATAGCAAGGATTGCCATTCCCAATATGTTTAGAACCTAATTGAACACTTTTCAATTATTTAAAAAATACTTTGCAATTTAATAAATCCAATGAATTTATTTTATATCCTTTAAAATACGTGATACTATGAAAGCAGCACTTCATCAACCTAGATTCTGAATCAAAATCTTTACAATCATAATTTTTTGAATTGATTTCAAACCATCTTTTGTGAATGTCACTTGACATACTCCATAATTATTTTAAAGCCTTAACTTATTCTTACAAACACAATATAACGTGAGCCTGAGATAAATTCCTTGAATGAATCTCCTTTGAATAAGGTTTATTTTTGTATATTTTGACATTCATAATGATTTAATGATCCCTATACGATATAATCCAAAAAAATATGATGATCATTTCGACACCTCAACAACATTTTCAAGAATAATGACAAAATTTTGGAAAACTCAACTATGAACTCAAAAGTAATTCACTGGCAGGATTTTGATCTTTCCGCTTTTGGAGTTGCAAAAAATCTTCAAGAAAAACATAATTGTGATTTATTTACTATTATTGATATTCCTGATAGACCTAAAAAATTCTTTCAAGAACAGCCCTTTGTAAAATACCAAAAAAAATGGTTTTACCATGATCATGTTTCTCCAAATAAAAAACCAGATATAGAATATCTCAAGTATATCGAAAAAAATTATAAAATAGATATTTGGAAAATTGCATATAATGATAGAATTTTTTTTAAGTATAATAATTTCTACAAATTTACCTCCGATGAAATATTATCAATTATTGAACAAGGTTGTAAATTATTTGAAAATATTTTAAATGAAGTAAATCCAGATTTCATACTATTACCATTAACCAATAGTGGAAGAATGCATATTTTTTATGAAATGTGCAAAGCTAAAGGTATCAAAGTTTTGATGTTGGTTGCATCAAGATTTGGAAATAGATGCATGGTTTCTGAAGAAGCAGAGATTCTTGATTACGCTGATGAATTATCTTCAAGTAATACTTCACGAACACTTGAAGAACTTCAAAATTATTTAAAAGGTCATGATTCTTTTAAACAAATTAATCAATACTCTAAAAATTTTCAAAAATCTAATTTACAATTATTTAAAGCAGCTTTCAACTTTCTTCTATTTTCCAAAAATACAAATTTAAAAACACATTATACATATTTTGGAAGAACAAAACTACGTGTGCTTTTTAATTATATTGGAGCTATAATCAAAAAAAATTATCGAATAAATTTCATAAACAAAAATCTATCAAGAAAACTAGATGATGAGCCTTTTATTTTTTTTCCAATGATCACAGAACCAGAAAGAAGTTTACTTATTGCGTCTCCATTTTACACAAATCAGTTTGAATTACTTGTAAATATAGTAAAATCATTACCAATTGGTTACAAACTCTATGTAAAAGATCATCCATCAATGAGTACTCGTGATTGGAGACCTGTATCATTTTACAAGCAAATTATGGAATTACCAAACGTCAAATTACTTCATCCATTAACTGCACCTAATGATATTTTGAAAAAATGTTCTCTTGTAATTACCCTGGGTGGTACTACGGGACTAGAATCTGCGTTTTATGAAAAACCCACTATCACTTTTGTTGACACTCTTTATTCTAAACTAAAATCAGTTTATTTATTAAAAAATATTGAAGATTTACCTGGTGCAATACGTTCACAATTAACTAAAAAAATTGATCTTGATGATCTAAATTCATTTGTCAATTTAATTGATAAAAACTCGTTTGAATTTGATTGGGCAGGATTTGATACTGATTCTCATCATACTTTTTTTTATGGTGGGTTCTATTCAGATGTTGAAATTGAAATACCTGTAATGGATGGTTTCTTACAAAAACATCAATCAGAATTTGATCGATTAGGTTCAGAATACGCAAAAAAAATCAAACAACATATTACACATAAATCTTAATTTCCATATTTTTCTAGAAAGAATTAAGCAATAACTGAAATAACAACATGTCTAAATAAATCATATTAAAAAATCTTGGCCAATCTTAAAAATTGAGATATCTCATAAACATTTAAAAAAAAATTACTTTATTGGTACCAGTTTTTCTTCTTTTAGGATTTTTTTTAATTCCTCTTTCGTAAGTAACTCAACTTTATCTGATGAGTATTGGTCTGTTAAAGTGGAATTTTTCATTTTAATGTTCTCTTGTAATCTTTCTCCAAGAATGACATAATCCTCTTTGTCTTCAAACGTATTTCTTATTTCCTCACTACTAATCAACGATTCATGATATTTTTCACCTTGTCTAACAGAAATTAATTCAGTTTTCACATCTTTTTCCAACACTTCTAAAATTGCATCTTTCAGAACTCCTAAAGAATATGCTTTCAATTTAGGTATGAACACTTCACCACCACTTCCTTTTTTTGAGGATCTTATAATAAAATCTAAAGCTTGATTCATAGTGATATTGAATCTTGTCATATTTGGATCGGTTATGGTGATGTTTCTACCTGATTCTATTTGTTTTAATAATGTCGGCACAACAGAACCACTGCTTCCCAATACATTACCATATCTGATAGCAATAAATTTTGTTTTGTGTCGTTCTGGATTTGTATAATTACTAGCTGTGACAAATAATTTTTCCATTAGTAATTTAGTTGCACCATACGTGTTAAGTGGTGAAACTGCTTTGTCTGTACCTACACAAACAACAGTTTCAATATTTTCATGAAGACAAGCATCTATTACATTCTGAGATCCTAAAACATTTGTCTTAATGGCTTCAAATGGATTGTATTCAACAACTGGGACATGTTTTAATGCAGCAGCATGATAGACTATGTCTACATCTTCCATGGCTTTGACTAATCTTGGTAAATCCCTTACATCACCAATAAAATAACGTAGTCTACCATCATTAAATTCTGATTCCATTGTAGTTTGACTATTTTCATTTCTACTGTAAATTCTTACAATTTCTGCATCTAACTCTAAAAGGCGTTTTGCTAGAGCTTTACCTAATGAACCTGTTCCACCTGTGATTAGTATTTTTTTACCCTTGAACATATTAGTTAATTTCTTTATTGGGTAAAATAAGCTTGCGATGAATTTTTCATTCTGATAAATTCAACCATCATACAAATTATTCACTGTGTATTATTTTATCAACTTCAGAATTTGTTAAATTTGGATGTGTTGAAACGGATACAATTTTACTGGTAACTTGTTCTGTTATGAGGAGTTTAATTTTACTTTTATAATATATCATTTAATTTAATTAAAAATATAATTAATTAAATAAATTTGAAGTATTATCAAGCCTACTCATAATTAATTCAAAGGCTTCAGCCGCACGAAATCCCGAGAGACTGCCCCACCTATATGCGATTGACTCAATAGTTTTCTTTGAACGTGGATGTGGGAATTTTCTAATTTCATTTTTATAAAAAGATAGAGCCTTTAATTTATCAGGTAATTGAGATGAAATATCCACATAGACATTTGGATTAAATTTGTAGGGTTTTTTCCAATCTGATGAAGATACAGATTCAAATGAAAAAATAGATTTCACAGTGGAATTGAAGATAGGTCTAGATGCAGTAAGGACTGCCTCATATGCTAATCTGTGATCTATGTTAAGATCATTAAAATGATGTGTAAAAATAATTTCGGGTTTGAAAGATAGTATTTCAGATTCTATTGTTTTAACAATTTTTAGAAAAGGAACTAAATCTAATTCATTATCAGGAAGATCAAGGAATTTCATTTTATTTACCCCAATAGAATTCAGGGCATTTTTTGCATGTGTTTTTCTAATTTCAATTTCTTTTTTCATCTTATTTTCTTCCTTTTTTGAAATTTCATAAGTAACTACATTTTCATATCCACTTTTTTTCCTAGCAGTTACTCCATCAGCTAAAAAAAGAACAGAAATAGAATTTTTTTTAGAAAGTTTTTTCAATGTACCCCCCATTCCTATTATTTCATCATCAGGATGAGCTGATACAACTAATATTTTTGACATATTTCATTTGGAATTTTGAAGCATATTAAGTATTTCAAAACTCACCTTTGAACTTCCTAACCCATCAATTAATTTAGTGTTAGATTTTTTAAAAGAAATTTTTTTCTCTGCAAGATTTACCAATAATTTTTGAATGTGTGATTTGTTTGAATTGTTAAAGTATCCTAGAAAAACTGCTTTTTTTAACTTATTCCATTTCTCAGCAGTAGGAATTTGATGAGTATCATCACAGATAATAGCAAAAGGAATATTTTGAGATGCAAATTCATATGAAGTAATTCCACCTGAAGTAATTCCAAATTTGGTTTGAGAAATTTCTTTTGCCATGTTAGTTGTAGAGTGAATGACAATTAGGTTTTTTGGAAATTTTTTCTCTAAATTCTTTATAAAAATTGTTTTCTTAACAAGCGGACCTAGTATAATTTTAATTTTTAAATATTCAAGTTTATCATTTATAGAATTTAGAATAAATTCTGCAATATTACGTTCATCAAGGCCACCAATTGTGATTAGTAAATCAAATATTTTTTTAGAATTATGTAATTTAGAAAAATTGGTGTTGAGAATTTGATATTTTGGTCCTAAAAGTTGTAATTGGTGATTAGTATAATTTTTTTGATTTTTTAAACCTACAAATCCATTTACAAGAATGTCTGAGGAAAAATTGAGTTTTTCCAAGTCTGATATTACAAGAGTTTTAGTATATTTGTTTAATTTTTTGATGATTTGATCAGAAATTTTATGTTGATCAATAATTACAAAATCAATGTTGTTGGATTGAATAAATTTTGTTAAAAGGTTAATTTCTTCTTTATATCCTATCTCTTTTTTTATTTTAGATGAAAATTTGAAATGATAATTATCAATTATTTCTTTGGCACCTCCAAAATCTTCAACCAAAAAGAAAATGTTAGCATCATGTTTTAATTTTTGAGCAAGATTAATGCTACGAATTACATGACCAATTCCTGTTTGTTTATTTTTGGTTTTACCACCATAAGTACGAAATAAAATATTAAATTTTTTCCTTTGTTGTTTCATGAGATAATTCAAAACTAAATCAGATTATTAACATTTTTTATTATCAAATCAATATCTTTGGAGGATAAATTTGGATGAGTAGGCAACAAAACTAAGGATTTTGATGCCTTGTCTGTATTTGGAAGTTTTTGACTCTTGTTAAAATATTTGAAATGGTGAATTGGGGGATGGTATGTAACCAGTTCAATATTTTTCCTATTCATTTTGGATAAGATTGTTTTTTTATTTGGAATCAATATCCAATAGAAATTGTAAGCACACGAACTAGAAAATTTCATCTTATTAACAATATCAAGTTCGTTAAAATAGCGTTTTGCAATTTCTTTACGAATTTTTAGCATTTTTGAAATTTTGGATAGTTGACTTATACTTAACACTGCAGAAAATTCATCCATATAATAATTCCAACCGGGAAAATTTACTTGATAGTTATTTTTGTCAATAATACCATTGTTTCTTCTAGCTACCAACAGTTTTTTATTTTTTTTACTTTGTGACCCATTAAGACAAACCATTCCACCTTTGGGAGCAGAAAGAATTTTTACAGGATGAAAACTAAAGCACACCGCGAAGCTGTGTGTTCCAATTCTATTGTTTTTATACGAAGAACCAGTTGCAAGCGCAGCATCTTCAATTATAGGTACTTTAAATTTTTTAGCCAATTTAGAAATTTTTGAAATATCGCATGGATAGCCACCAAAATGAGTAAGTAAGATCAATCCAGTTTTAGAAGAAATTTTCTTTTTGATATTATCTTCTGAAATATTTAGAGTTTCCAAATCAATGTCTACAAATATTGGATTTCCACCATTATGCACAACAGAATTAGCTATAGAAACATGAGAAAGAGAAGTCAAGATCACATCTTTATTTTTTAAATTAAGTAATGATAAAGATAGTTCAAGTGCAGCTGAGCCAGAATTTACTGCAACAGCCTCATCACACCCTATATAATTTGCAAATTTTTTTTCAAGAGTTTGAATATTTTTTCCTCCATATGAAGAAGACCAGTTGTGACTTTGAAAAGTTGAATTTAGAAGATTTTTTTCTTTTTGTGATATATATGGATCATGAATTTTAATTTTTTTCAATATCATGTTGTAAATTAAGTGATATAAAAATTGAGAAATTTCATTTCTTGAGATTTCTTTCTTTATCTAAAGATATCTTGTAACCCTCCTCAAAATCGAAGAAATTATTAATTTTAACTATCTCAGGATACTGTTTTACAATTGTTTCAATTTCTGAAATTGTAATATAATCTAAATTTTTAGGCATTAATTCATAGATTTTACAAATAAATTCAAGATCTTCAGGATGATCTACAGTACATCGTATGTAAGAAAGATCATGATGAAAAATTTCATTTTCTAAATTAAATAATTCAGGATGAAACTGTACATAAGGAAATACATGTTCTCGCTCGGATAAACTAGAAGCAGATTTCCATGCTCGTTCTAAAGTAGAAAAAGTACAAATTTCAACTGTCATTCCTTGTGGAAAATTACATTTTGAATTTTTCCAATCCCCGTTAATTTTTTCAAAATTATTAGAATAATAATCATTGTCATTTTTCATAAAATGACTTATCATCTTATCAATTAATTCAGGATCAATTAATGGGCAATCTGAAGTTATTCTGACTATGATGTCTAAATTGAACTGTTTTGCACATTTGTAATATCGATCTAAAAGATCATTTTTTGACCCTCGAAAAAATGTTTGATTCTGTTTCTTACAAAATTCTTCAATTATATCATCATCAGATTGATCACTTGTTGCTAAAATTACTATATCTACATTTTTTGAATTATTAACTTGATTTAATACATAAGATAACATGGGTTTGGTAGCAATGGTTTTCATTACTTTACCCGGTAATCTACTTGAGTTAATTCGGGCTTGAATAATTACGCCTACTGAAGACATCAAAAATGATTAAAGGAATTAAAATTAAAACTTTTAAAATTTTTTACTTAGATTTAGTAGTGAAATATTTAACATTTTGTGTAATTGTATTATTCATCAAACCTGATTTAGATCAGTATCTCTAAAGTGAGACTATGAAAAATTAGTGTATGTGTCACAATTAATTAGAAGAGGAATTAATCAACTTCGTGACAGTTGTATCTATTTCACAACCAGGATATATTCCGTGGTTGGGGTTTTTAAAAAAAATAGAGTATTCCGATGTGTTTGTTTTTTTAGATGATGTCCAATATGTAAGAAATGGATATCAAAGCAGAAATAAAATTAAAACAGAAAAGGGAGAAATGTGGCTAACAATACCAACGACTGGAAAATTCAAAACATTATTGAAAGATATAAAGATAGATAATACATCCAGGTGGAAAGAAAGACATTCAAAATCAATAGTTCATAATTATTCTAAAGCAGAATTTTTTAATAAATATTGGGGAGATATGAATATATTTTATCAAAAAGATTATGAATATTTAATCGATTTTAACATGGAAATTATATTATTCCTTATGAAAAAATTTGAAATCAAAACAAAAATTCTGTTTTCTTCAGAATTAGAAATTTCAACGGAAGGTTCTGAACGAATTTTAGATATTTGTAAGTTATTAAATGCTGAAGAATATCTTTCAGGAATTTTGGGGAAAGCATATCTAAATGAAGATGATTTTATAAAAAATAACATTAAAATTGAATATCAAAATTTTCAACATCCAAAATATTCACAATGTTATCAACCATTCGTTTCGCATATGGGGGCAATAGATCTTTTGTTTAATGAAGGAGTTAAATCTGAAGAGATATTAAAAAAATCATCAAATTTTTAGTTTAAAATCTAAACTGATTTTTGATATTATTTAATTATTATTTAATTAAAAGAATTTTTGTTTTAAGAAATTTTTTAGCTATGGAATCGTCTTAAGTTGTGTTTTTTGATCGTTGGGCAATATTTTTTGCATTATTTTCATATGTGCACTTTGTTATAGAATTGGTATCAAAATCAAAAATTTTCGTTACCTATATAGTTAGCAGGGTTTTGTATTGGAAAACAAAAAGAATTCAGAATCTGATTAACATTTATCGTGAAATGTTAGTGAGAGATTTAAATTCATATTTGTTTTATATAATATGATTTGTTGTGAATTTGATTATTAATAACAAATACAAACAAAATATACGATAATTTAATAGCTTTAGAAAAGAACCGTTAAATTGAAATGCAAAAACATGGTAAATCTTCTAATCATTTATTTAATATAAAAAAATCTTTTTTTCAAAATAATGATGAATTATTAAAACAATCAATAAAATATTCAAAAATCTATAAAGAACAACCTGTACGTTTAACTTGTAAAAATTGTAATGAAAGATTATCTAAAGTAATTTTCACAAAATTTGAAATAGATTATTTTCTTTGTCAAAATTGTGGTCATTTTAATGGAGGTCACGAAGATACTGTTGATTTTTGTAATTCCATTTATGTAAAGGATAAGGGTGCTGATTATGCTAAACTTTACAGTCAAGATGATCTAAAATCATACCAAAATAGAGTAAATACAATTTATCTTCCTAAGGCTCAATTTCTAATTGATGCTTTAAATGAAGAAGAAAAATCTGTAGAATCCCTTTCATTTTTAGATATTGGTGCAGGTTCTGGATATTTTTTGTCTGCATTAAACAAATTAGGACTAGATGACATTTCTGGATTAGAAGTTTCCGAAACTCAAGTTCAATTTGCAAATAAAATGAATGATTCTCAATTTGTTAAACTATGTAACCTACATGATATTGAAAATGTTATTAGTAATACTGAACACAATGTTATTTCTTTAATTGGAGTATTAGAACATCTTCATAATCCTATTGAAATATTACATGCAATAAGGAAAAATCCTAACATCAAATATCTTTTTGTTTCAGTACCAATGTTCAGCCCAACCATCTTTTTTGAATTATCTTTTCCAAATATTATGAGTCGACATTTAGGAGAAGGACATACACATCTGTATACTGAAAATTCTTTAGATTGGATATGTAAAGAATATGGTTTTACAAAAATTTCTGAATGGTGGTTTGGTTTAGATATGATGGATTTATTTCGCTCAATAGATATTACATTGTCCAAAAAATTTTCTAAAACTTCCCAAAAAACATGGAATGAAATTTTTGCGCCATTGATAGATGGTTTACAATTAGAAATTGATAAACATCATTTGTCTTCTGAATGTCATATGATTTTCAAAGTCATTAATTGATCACAACTAACGATTGATCTTAAGCAATATCCAAACAATAACCGTCAACTATTCTATATCATATACAATTTAACAATTAAAAAAGATTAATTCAAAGGAGATTCATTCAAGGAATTTATCTCAGGCTCACGTTATATTGTGTTTGTAAGAATAAGTTAAGGCTTTAAAATAATTATGGGGTGTACCAATATCAAACCACGATTTAGTCATTTTTAATGCAATAACTTTTTCATTACTACTAATCAATGTCTTAATTGCATCAGTGACTTGTAGTTCTTTATTATGCCCAATTTTAGTACGTTTAA
>Ga0209047_1001885_pt1 | contig 14730 bp, 9 predicted proteins | sample SaaInlV_165m_DNA_3_FD_184681 | JGI IMG/M metagenome (GOLD analysis project Ga0209047, IMG submission 184681) | Marine microbial communities from expanding oxygen minimum zones in the Saanich Inlet - Saanich Inlet SI037_S3LV_120m_DNA (SPAdes)... | ecosystem: Environmental > Aquatic > Marine >...
CGGCTTCGGTGTTCACCAAAGTGGCGGTGCCCGAAATGCGCCGATTCGGCTTTAAGACCCGCTTTTCGGTAGGCGTGGTGGCCGGCTCGTCGGTCCTCGGCATGCTGATCCCGCCGTCGAACATGTTGATTATTTATGCCATCGTTACCGAGCAATCCATAGGCCAGATGTTCATCGCCGGCATCGTGCCCGGCATTCTTTTGGCCATTGCCTATGCCGGTCTTATTCTGTTTCTGGCCTATTTCGTGCCGCGCTTCGTCGGCGGCCAGCAATCGGCCGGCATCGCCGCCGAAGATTGGGCTTCCATGAACTGGTTCGATTTCTCGGCCAAGGTAACGCCGGTGATCATTCTGGTGCTGGTGGTGCTCGGCGGTATCTATGGCGGCATCGTTACGCCGGTGGAAGCCGGTGCGTTGGGCGCCCTCACGGCGCTGATAATCGCCATCGTCAAACGCGCCCTGAGCCTTCGCGATTTCTGGGAGATATTGGTCGAAACCGGACATATCGCGGCGTCAATCCTGTTCCTCATTATCTCGGCGTCCATGTATAGCCGTATGCTCGGCGTCGCCGGACTGCCCACATTGTTCGGCGATTTCCTGATCCATATGGAGCTGACCCTGGTGACGCTGATGGTGATCTACGTCATCATGTTGATTCTGTTAGGCACCATTCTCGATACCTCCTCGATCATCCTCATCATAGTGCCGTTATTTTTGGGCGTGCTCGACAGCTACGGCATCGATCTGGTGTGGTTTGGTATCGTCACCGTGGTCGGCGCCGAGATCGGTCTGCTGACGCCGCCGCTCGGCATATCGTGTTTCGTGATCAAGAGCACCATCGATGATCCAAGCGTATCCCTCGCCGACATATTCATAGGCGCGTTGCCATTCGCGGTGACGATGTTACTAGTATTGATTGTTCTGATCGCCTATCCAGTCCTGAGCCTTGGGTTATTGAATTTTTCCTTCTTGTAGTGCCCAGCACCAAATTCCAAAATTAATAATAGAAACTTTGGGGCATTGGCTGAAATATATTTTTCTTTACATAATAATACAATTTCCTTACGCCCAGTTAATAATAAACGCTACAACCATCCCTATAATTAGGCCACAAATTGACGAGCCGCCAAGGCAAGCGGGGATCAGTTAACTCGTTAGTGTCTGTCGGCTTAGGGGGATTATCTGTGGCTAGAACCAAAAATGAATTGCTTCAATTGCTCGCAGAAGCAAACAAGAAACTCATGGAGTATGCTCAAATAGATAAGAGCATCGGTGCAACTCTGGATCATGTTCTCGCAAGACTAGAATCCGAATATGAGAGTTCGGTCGCGCTTCAAGCCAAGGTTGTTGAGATGGCTGACAAGTTGGTGGCTTCCGGACAGGATCACGATAATACGTTGAAGGAGCTCGAACAAGTTAAGGCTGCACTCAACATATCTCTTGACCGCCTGGATTCCATTCGTAACCAGGTCGAGGCGGCCAAGATATTGATTGCCACCAACGAAGTGGATATGCACGAGGTGGATGCGCGCCTCGACAAAATAAAAAAGACGGCGGACGTTACCATTATCTCCATAAACGATTTCGATAGACCCCGCTACAGGCATTAGCGGCTCAGGTGGACATCTAGGAACGGTGCAGGGTTAGCCGGCTCCAAAGTGGGAATTGAAAGCCGGATATCTGGGTGGCGCTCAATTCGTGTTCTTGTCACAGGCCCGGCCACATTGGATAATTGGCGACGCGAGCTAATTGTCTGAGGGAGGGCCACCATGAGCAATGTAATTCAACAGTTCGACTTGAGCGGCAAGACCGCTATCGTCACCGGCGCCGGTTTTGGGCTGGGGCGGGTGTTCGCCGAAACCCTGGCCGAGGCCGGCGCTTCGGTTATCGTCACCGACCGGGACGGGCCGGGCGCCGATGAAACCGCAAGCTTGATCGAAGCCGCCGGCGGCAAGGCCACGGCGATGACCGTCGATGTGGCAGATCCCGCTGCCATCGAAGCCATGGCCGCCGAGATTGCCAAGGATCACGGCGGTGCCCAGATATTGGTCAACAATGCCGGCATCACCTGCCGCTCCACCCGGCTCCACGAAATGCCGGTGGAGGATTGGAACGAAGTGCTAGCCATCAATCTTTCCGGCGTCTTTCTTTGCACAAGGGCGATGATCCCGCAGATGCTGGATGCGGGCAGTGGCTCGATCATCAATATATCGTCGATCCTCGGTCTGGTCGGCCACTATCCGGATTTCGCCATGGCCAATATCTGTTATTCGGCCACCAAGGCCGGGGTCATAGGCCTGACCCGCCAGACCGCCGCCGAATATGCCGCCGACAATATCCGGGTCAACGCCATCGCGCCCGGCTGGCACGGCGGCACAAGGCTAGGCGATGTCAATCGAAGTTCCATGAATAATGATATGATTTCCAAATTCGAAGATGCGGTTTTGGACGGCACGCCTATGAAGCGTCGCGGCGTGCCTGACGAACTGGCCGGATTATTGCTGTATCTTGCCAGCGATGCGTCGTCCTACATGACCGGCCAGGTGATCGCCAACGACGGTGGCTGGACGGGGATATAGGCGGTTAAGTAATTAACCCTGCTTCTTTCAAACTATCAGTAATCTCGTCCAGAATTTCCGGATCATCGATGGTCGCCGGCACCTTATAATCGGTGCCGTCGGCGATGGCGCGCATGGTGCCGCGCAAGGTCTTGCCCGACCGGGTCTTGGGCAGGCGCTGAACCACAATTGCCGTCTTAAAGCTAACCACCGGGCCGATTTGATCGCGCACCATGCGGACCACGTCTTCGGCGACAGCGTCCGGCGATTTATCGGCGCCCACTTTCAGCACCAAAAAACCCAACGGAACCTGGCCTTTCAATTCGTCCGCAGCGCCGACAACGGCGCATTCGGCCACGTCGGAATGCTCCGATAGAACCTCTTCGATGGCGCCAGTGGACAGCCTGTGCCCGGCCACATTGATGATGTCGTCGGTTCGGGTCATCACGTACACATAGCCGTCTTCGTCGATATAGCCCGCATCGGCGGTGTGATAATAGCCGGCAAAATCATCCAAGTAGGCTTCGATGAACCGGGCGTCCGCATTCCACAACGTGGGCAGGCTGCCCGGCGGCAGTGGTAATTTGGCGCAGAGGGCGCCGATCTCGCCTGGCTTCACCTCGGCGCCGGCGGGATCGAGGGCGCGCAAATCCCAGCCCGGAACCGGCTTGGTGGCCGAGCCGTATTTGATCGCCTGCGGTTCCAACCCCATGCAGTTGGCGGCGATCGGCCAGCCGGTCTCGGTCTGCCACCAATGATCGATCACCGGCACGCCCAAATGGGTCTCGGCCCACTGGATGGTCGCCGGGTCCGCATGTTCGCCGGCCAGAAACAGCGTCTGGAACTTGCTCAGGTCATATTGCTTGATCAATTCCCCGTCCGGGTCTTCGCGCTTGATGGCGCGGAACGCGGTTGGCGCGGTGAACATGGCGCGGGCGCCGTGTTCGGCGATAACGCGCCAGAAGACGCCAGCGTCCGGCGTGCCCACCGGCTTGCCCTCATAAAGGATCGTTGTGCAGCCATGGATCAGCGGCGCATAGACGATATAGGAATGCCCGACCACCCAGCCCACGTCGGAGGCGGTGAAAAACACATCACCCGCCTCCAGCCCATAGATATTGCTCATAGACCAATTGAGGGCCACCGCATGGCCGCCATTGTCTCGGACGATGCCTTTGGGCACGCCGGTGGTGCCGGACGTGTAGAGAATATAGAGCGGATCGGTGGCGGCGACGGTGACGCAATCGGCGGGCTCGGCGGCATTGATAATCTCTTGCCAGTCGTGATCGCGCACCTGTGTCAATTGCGCCGCTTCTTGCTCTCGCTGCAGGATCACGCACCCTTCCGGCTTCCAGGAAGCCTGCTCGATGGCGCCGTCGAGCAGGGGCTTGTAGGGAATGACCCGGTTCACCTCGATACCGCAGCTTGCCGAAAGAACGATCTTCGGCTTGGCATCGTCGATGCGGGTGGCCAGCTCGTTGGAGGCGAAGCCGCCGAACACCACCGAATGAATAGCGCCGAGCCGGGCGCAAGCCAGCATCGCCATGGCCGCCTCGGCCACCATCGGCATATAGATCAGCACCCGATCACCTTTTTCCAGGCCGAGGGCGGAAAGTGCGCCGGCCAGCCGGGCCACATGGTCCAGCAATTCGGCGTAGGTGTAGCGCCTGATGGTACCGGTGACCGGGCTGTCGTGGATCAACGCCAATTGATCGCCGCGTCCCGCCGCCACGTGGCGGTCGAGGGCGTTGTGGCAGGTGTTCATTCTGGCGCCCGGAAACCAGCGGTAAAAAGGCGGGTTGCTACTGTCCAGAACCTGGTCCCAGCCGCGGCTCCAATCGATATTTGCGGCGGCGGCGGCCCAGAATTCTTCTGGGGTTTCCAGCGCGGACCTATATGCGGCCTCATAAGCGCCCATGGCATCCTCCCAATATTATTCTTGAGTAATCAATTTAGGGGACAAGCGGCGCCAAGGCAAAAATAAACCCCGGAGAACCGTCCGGGGTTTATCGTCTGAATTGCGGTTATGGGATCAAAGGGTGATCACCGGCACCAGCCAGCCGAGAACCAATCCGAAGCCGCCATGGACAAGCAGACTGGCGAACCATGCCATCGGATGGATGCCCGACAGGAAGAAGCCCTCGCGCAAATAAACCGGCACGTAGAAGATACCCGACACGGCCCATAGGATGACGCCCCAGGTGGCGCCCTGGATCAGCGGCGTGCCCGGAAGGAATTGATGAAAATAGGTGGCGTAGAGGAGCGTGAAAAACACGCCGTTGAAATAAATGACAATGACGCCGGCCCAATAGGGAGGATTTCCGTCGAAGGAATCGGCGTAGGTCAACATCGTCATGGCTTTGGGAAAATCCAGGCGCGGCAGGCCCAGCTTCACATTCCACAAGGCCAGTGCCAGCAACACATAAGTCGCCAATATGCCGACCAGTATCATTTGAACGAATATCGCTAATGTCATGAAACCCCTCCAATTATTTTATTACAACTGGCGTTAGCCTAACCAGTGGCGCCGCCGATTTCCAGGGTTTTGATTGGCGATGCTTCGGCCCTATCCATCTTCGCTTGCTTGGCGGTAGGGCGAATATCCCATCAGCCCTTGAATCTCGTAATCCACATCGCTGGCTTCGTGTTTGACGAAATCAGCGACCGCGTCCCGAAATTTTTCGTCTTCGATCCAGTGGGCGCTAAACACTTCGCGCGGCAAATATCCGCGCTGGATTTTGTGCGGCCCTTGCGCGCCGGCTTCCACCCAACGCAAGCCGTTCTCAATGGCGAAATCGATGGCCTGATAGTAGCAGGCCTCGAAATGCAGGAACTTCACCTCTACTGAGCAGCCCCAGTTGCGCCCGAATATGGTGTTGTCGCCCACCAGGTTGAGGGCGCCGGCGATGCGTGCGCCGTCCTGCTCGGCCACCACCAGCATCGCCATGTCGGACATGGTCTCGCCCAGGATCGAAAAGAACTCCCGGGTCAAATAGGCACGCCCCCATTTGTGATCGATGGTGTTCAGATAATAATGATAGAAGCTGTCCCAGTGGTCCTCGGTAATATCGTCGCCGGTCAGTCGTTTTAAGGTGACGCCGGCATCGGCCACCTCGCGGCGCTCTTTTTTGATCGCCTTGCGTTTGCGCGAATTCAGCTCCCCAAGGAAATCATCGAAAGTCTCGTACCCCTTGTTCTCCCAATGGAATTGCTTCGAGGTGCGCATTAAAAAGCCGGCATCGCCGAGCCGTTGCCATTGGGCTTCAAGGGGGAAGGTCATGTGCACCGACGACACATCGTGCTGGCGGGCCAGTTGGATCATGCCGGCAATGAGCACATCGTGATAGCGGTCCGGCGCATCCGGGTGCAGCAAAAGCCGCGGGCCGGTGGCCGGCGTGAACGGCACGGCACATTGCAATTTGGGATAATATTTGCCGCCGGCCCGCTCATAGGCGTCCGCCCAGCCCCAATCGAATATATATTCGCCGTAAGAATGATTCTTGAGATACATGGGCATACAGGCCGCGACGCGCCCGGCCTCGTCCTCCACCACCAAATGCTGGGGCAGCCATCCGGTCTCGGCACGCACCGATCCTGATTCTTCGAGGGCGTTCAAAAACGCATGGCGCACAAACGGGTTCGCATCCCCAGCGCAGGCATCCCACTCCGCAGCGGGCACCTGATCGATACGGTTCAGAATTTTTACGGATACGTCTTCGCGGCCATCGGGCATGGGAGAAGATTAGGCGAGCGGCGGGGTGGGAGCAAGTCCGCCAACGCGGGCAGCCGCTCCATACCTCAAGAATTGTTGTCCGTAAACTATTAGCTACTAGGGGTTGATCCGCGAACGAGAATCGGTGTTCTCTACTACAAAATAACGGTCCAAACAGCTTCTTCGCCAGGGTAAATACCTAGAGGAGGCTCGGTTGTCCAGAGATTACCGCCGCTACCACAATCCGCTCGCCGCCGGATTTCTGCTTTTGTTACTCACCGGTTGTGAAACTCAGTTCCAATCCATCGCCCTTGGGGCTGTCGGCGCCACGGTTTTGGGTGCGCAGGCACCCAACAATGAAATTGAGCAGATATATTATTTGGGCTCGTTCGATCCGCAAGATCAGCTGCCGCCCCAGGTGTACAGGGTTCGCGTTCACGGGCAGGCAAGCGCCATCAGCGGAACCAAGTTTGCGTCGGGCTGGGTACAATCGAAACTCATAGATTCCCTCGGCACCAGCGTGTCCTTTGAGAAGGGCTCCAAAAATCCAAAAATTTCAAACCTGTCCGACAGGGATACAGCCGCGATTAAAACCGGCCGGCGCTTGGTTCAGTTCGGACCGGAAGGTTTCCGCGAGGCGCCCGCCGACCACCGTTTGGTTATCCTCATGGGATCCAGCCCGGAAAATTTCTTCAAGGCCATCGATTCTTCCTTAAGTGCGATATCCGGCGCCGAGGCTCAGCAACGCAACAGCGCGCTTACCCAAAAACTATTCGAATCCCTGGTCCTGATCGAGGCCGAGCGTGACCGGCTTGGCGATCTGAAGGAGCAGATTGAGGGAGATGAAGCCCGATGAGGTGCAACGGCATAGAAATGAGGCACGGCGCCAGGCGGATTTTACCCAAATTGGCGGGGCTTTCGGCGCTGGCGGTACTTTTGGGTGGCTGCGCGGTCATGCAGATTGACGTGGATGTCTACAAAGGGCCGCTGTCTAACCACCGGGATGTGCAATCCCAACGCATTGCCTCGCTGGCGATTGCGGCCAAGCCGTTGCTCATCGATTTGCGCAATGATCTTGAAAGAAAGGTACGCGATGACCTCGGCCTGCCGTTTTCGAAAATTGTATTCAAAAATGATTTCGTCTCCATTGTCGACTTGAAGGGAGATAATTTTCGTAATGAACAGGCCGAACGGGTAAACAATGTCCTAAGCCTCTATGAAAACAAGGGGCTACCCTTCGTGTCCGATCTGGTGGATGGCCGCAATGAGCTGGCATCGGCTTTGGCCAAATTTTCCCCCGATAAGAAGGCGCGGCAAGAACGCTGGGATACAATCGCATGGGAAATCCGCAACGACGACGATATGCAAGGCCTTACAAAACTTCGAAATGCGTTCGAAGCTGTTCTCAACCGAAAAGAGGACGCAAAATTTATAAAGATTGCGGATATACGCGGAGCAATTGAAGGCCCGAATGTCATTCAAGGTGCTGTAGATCTACCCATCTATGCCCCCAGCAGCGGTAAAGGGCTTCTTGCCGTCTGGAACTACCATTATGGTGTTTTTGCAGGTGAAAGTTATTTCCGCCATGACGGCAAGCCATTTACCGATAAGTTCTCCAAATTATTGTTTGATGACCCGGACAGCGCTTCGGCGCGGCTGTTCCGCCTAAGCCTCACCCAGACCGCCAATGGGTATTTTGAGGTCCGTCGCGCCATAGAAAAAATCTGGCGCACTGCCGTTGGCGCTATGGTGGAGCTGAACTCGAAAGCAAAAGAGGCGCAGCGTAATACGCCTGTATTGCAGCAAAAAAATGACGCCCAAATGCGGGAAGGGCTGGCCGACTTGATCGCCAATTTTACGCAGCCTGCGGCATTGGCTATCGCCGTCTGCGCGGATACAGAGGACGTCGGCGATACAAAGAAACCGCCCTTGGCCAGGATCACGCAAATTTTGTCGGCAGAAACGCTGAAGGCAGATCGGAATTGGAACAAGAAGTCCGGGAAAAATGAATCAAAAGCCGACAAGGCGCGGCGCGAAATCAGACAGAAACTGAAATCCAATAATGAACTGGTCGGTTTGTTGAGACTGGCCGACTTCCGGTTCAGGGTCTTACCGGAGAAGGCTATTGAAGCCTGCACGACGGCCCAAAAAAATAACGCAAAAATACTATTGGACAGGGCGTTTTATGCTCCGCCGGTGGGCCGTCAATTCGGTATAATGACTACGGGGACGACCAGCGAGACCGAAATATCCAAGATATCAGATGTAATCCCAAGCATTGTTACCGATATCGTCAGCGCCGGTGGCGCGGGCGGATTTGAGCGCGGGCGATTGCCGGACGGGGTCGAAGCGATCAACGAGGAATTCCTCAAACTGTCCGCGACACCGGGTGTCGATAAAAAGCTGTTTGAGGAAAAGCGTAAACTGCTAATCGATGTGCTGGTGCGGTTTTCCGAGAAAATGCTGTTCGTGGCCAATAATGAAGCCATTATTTCCGATCCGTCGACCAAGGCGACATTCAGCCGGTTTACACTGGCGCTGCAGGCCATCGGCAATACGATCCAAGTCCAGGCCGACGAAATCCTGCACCGCCAATCCTATGATGAGAACCTTGCCAAGCGCGGCAAATCCGAACTGCGCGCCTGGGCGGAGGCGTTCGGTCGCACCAGCACCCGCGTCATTGATGATCTCGTATCGGGCCTGCAAGACGATGTGAACGTTCAAGACAAATTATCGAAATCGCTGAAGGAGGCTGATGAGGCGGCGGCAAAGCTGGCTCAATATGCGGTGGACGCCGTTGCAGCAAATACGGCGAACCGGTCGCCACCGTCTCCGGATGCTGCCGGCACGGTTGATGCGCTTGGCAAAATCAAACAGCGGATCGATGTTCTGTCCCGCATTGTCGATACGAATAAAGTTTTGAAGGGCTCGTCCCCCGCATCGGCAGCCGACAAGGCAGCAATATTGGCTCAATTGGACATTGACTATCCCAGTGGGGCAACCGGATCGGGCAACGAAATGGTTGCCAAAATTGACAAATGGCTGGCTGGTGAGATTGCGAAATTGCCGGCGTCCCTGAAATCCAATCCGCGCCGAATTCTCCTGAACAATGCCCATCTATACCTGTCCGGAGAAGGCAAGGATACGTTCGGTGGCATCGTTGCCGCTGTTCCAAGCGTTGTATTGCCGATGATAACGACGCGATCAGATGCCCAGGCGGCGAATGTCGGTCTGACAATGGGCGGCGTGGAGTCTCTTCCCAATCTCAAGCTATTGGCCGATGCGATCAAATCAAAAAGCGGGACTAAGCTTTCCGACGCAAGCACCAAACTAACCAAACTGAATTCGGTCGTGTCCGCGGTGTCCGGGCTCAAGGCCGGTGTGCTTAAAAAAGCGGATGCCAAAGACCTTCAAGGCGATCCCAAGGCGATATTCCGGATGCTCGTTGATGATTTAAAAAAATTGGAGGTGGATGCGAAAACGGCGAGAAATGTAGCCGATGAAGCCAAGTTCAAGGCGGCCGGCGCCGCCGTTACGAAACGTGTACCGCAAATTGCTTTGGGTGTTATTCCGCGCAAATTGGCGGACGAAAGTGCCAACGCAAAGGAAGTTTTGGATAATTTGATTGCCGTGCTTCGTTATGAAGAAACACTGGCTATTGCCCGCGACGGAAAAAGTGCAAAGAGCGCGATAAATTTGCGCGCGGCAATCGATAACGCCCTTCTTCAACGCGCCGATATGGCCTATCTCAGGCCGACCTCGTCCTATTTGAAAAGCTCTTATGCGGCGACCGGGCTGCAAGGCAATGAGGGTGAGATTTGGCGCAATCGCCTGTCGCGCCACAGTCTCAGGAGCATCCCGCTCATTGCCGAGGGCCTTGTGAACAGCAACAAAAAGGGCCTCATCATTCAGCGCGAGATCGATAAACAGTTCTGGCAGAACATCAACAGCGTGCGCGTTGCCGGCGGCGGCGATACCAATTACGCCATCGCCAAGGACGATATCGGCAACTGGTACGTCAAAGCTTATTCGGCGGACCCATCGGATATTATTGCTTCGGCCCGCAATCTCGCTTTGTTTGGCGCCGGCGGCGGGCTGGGTACCGATCTTCTCAATCAAACACTTTCGCGGGAGGGCGGCACAGCAATCCCGGGGGCAGCTGACAAAACCACACTTGAACGCATGTTTGATAAATTTCTCGGTCGCTATGAGGACGATACCAAAGCGCTTCAGGCAATATTGGTGGACCGGTTGAAGGATGCTGGGCTAAAAAATGATATCGAAGACGCCTGGCGCGCCAATGTAAACATTGCCGGGCAGACTGACCTATTCGAAAAATTGAACAGCAATAGCGCCATTCTATCCGATGCCGGTACCCGATTGGCCGAAACCAAGGACCAAGACGATAACGATCTGAGCCCAATAGTTATCGGCAAAAACATCATCGCCGCCGCAAAATCGATCCGCCGATTTAATACAAAAATGATTAGCGCCATTGTCGTCGATCAAGCCACGTTGGCATCCAGTAAAACGGAAAAAGGTAAGGACGAGGCGCTGAAAATTGTGAATCAAAAAGTTGTGGATCAGCTGAAATCGACATTCGATAGCCGCTGGACCACGAACAAGGATTTTGGCACCGCAATCATCTTCATCGGCGACGCGGTCAAGGAGTAGGCTTCAACCCGAAAACTCTAACAGATCGCTGCCTAAAAACTGGTGCCCCGCCAATGATCCGATGCAGTTGCACAATTTTTTCCACAGACTATATATCCAAGACGGCTATTGAACATTGTGAATAGGAATATCTGATCCCTCAGCCGGATGCACACTCCCGCTGCCGTAACATTTTCCATGCGCGTCAGAGTCGTCCGCGCCATGGTCTGCAATAACCGTAAAGTTCCGGTATGAACCGTAAGGAATAGTAATGAACCGGTATGGTCGTTTTGGCGAAAATATGTCGCATCGTTGTGTTGTAATCGGAGACGGCCTACCAGGGGTGGTCGGAGCGATCTCGGGGTGCTTCGCGCGCAGACCGGTGCCAAGATTGACGCCCGCGTGGCCGACCCCTACCAACCCCACGCGGGCTGCGCCGTTGCGCCATCACCAGAACGGCTGGGCTGGTTTACCCCCGAAGCTCGATCTGTTCGCCGTCCGGGCCCTTGAATACCACTCGGCGCCAGGTGGCTTCCCGGGGCTCGCGCGCGTCCACGTCGTGGGGCGGCTGCAGGGTTTCGACGCCAGCGGCCTCCAAATCGGCGACGGCGCCGTCGAAATCATCGGTCTCCAGGCAGAAGTGAAATCCATCGACGGCACCGGGCAAGTACCCGACAAGCTCCAGCACCGTATCGCCTAGCTTGAGATACGAGATATTGAAGCCCCGGGGCGTGCCGTGTTCGAAATAGGTCGCGAAGCCGAAATGGGTTTCGTAGAACGCTTTCGATGCCTCGAGATCGCTGACATTGATCGCTACATGGTCGATGCGCCGGTAATTGGCCAAGGTATTTTCTCCCGCTATCCGTCGATTTCAAAGATGCCGTCGATCTCCACCGCCGCGCCGAGCGGCAGGGCTGGGCAGCCGACGGCGGCGCGGGCGTGGCGGCCCTTGTCGCCGAACACCTCAACCATCAGGTCCGATGCGGCGTTAATGACTTGCGGCTGGCCGGTGAAATCAGCCGCCGAATTGACAAAGCCGCCGAGCCTGACAACCCGGGCAACCCGGTCCAGATCGCCGTCCAGCGCCGCTTTCACCTGGGCCAGCAGGTTGAGCGCGCAAATCCGCGCTGCGTTTTGGCCGTCCTCGGCGCTCACATCCTCGCCGACACGGCCCGGCAATTGTAGTTCACCGCCAGCCAGCGGAACCTGGCCGGAAACGAACACCAGATTGCCGGTGATCACATAGGGCACATAGTTGGCAACCGGGGCAGCCGCTGTTGGCAGCTCGATCCCCAGTTCGGTGAGGCGCGCCTCGATATGTCCCGCCATGGCTAAATTTCCTCCGCTCGCCGGTGTTTGATTTCAGCGGACGTTAGCACGCGAAATTCGGCGCCGCCTTTCTTTTTTGTGGCGCCGAATCAAATATATCTTTAGGTTGCGGCTCGCTTGGTAAAAAAATGGGGTGCCGGGGCTGCTTAGGCTGGCAGGATAGTGACCCCTAACTTACACCCCCAAGTTCACCAGGGAGGAACTGATACTTCCCTTAAAAAAATGGGGTGCGTTCGGCTCGTACATGGCTGGCAGGCCTGAACCGCACCGCACCCCAAGTTCACCAGGGAGGAACTGGCACTTTCCCTTCCGGTAAAAAAATGGGGTGCCCCATTAACGGGCTGGCCGCGAAGGCGAGCACCCCAAGTTCACCAGGGAGGAAAAGTATGTCTCTAAGCTTCGTCATGAGCATCCGCTCGTCGCGCCGCAAGTGACGCATTTCATGCAAGTCCCGTTGCGCACCAAAGTGAAGTTGCCGCATTCGCCGCAGGCATCACCCTCGTAGCCTTTCATGCGCGCTTCGCGAACATCGTCCATATGGCCATCGGCGCGCCGGAGGGCAGTTGGGTCCAAGGCGAAGGTTTCGGAGGTAACTGTTTCAATCGCGCCAGCACTACCCGCGCTGAGCGACATCGAAGTTTCCACGGTGCTCGCCGTCGCAACAGCGGCAACTTTGGCGCCACTGCCGTTACCATTCTTGCCGCCATTGACCACCAGGAAGTTGGATCGCATATAGCCTTGGCTGGCCAGCTTCTCGACCATATCCAATGCTTCTTGGGTGGCATTATGCATGGGGTTGTTTTGCTCACTACTGCCCAACGTCGAGGGATCCAAATCTTCGGGCTGTACGTGCGCCAGATCGTTCCGCCCCAGATACGAGACCGCCATTTCGCGGAAGATGTAATCGAGAATCGATGTGGACATCTTGATGGAATCGTTGCCCTCGACCATCCCGGATGGCTCGAACCGGGTGAAGGTGAAGGCTTCGACAAATTCCTCGAGGGGCACGCCATATTGCAACGCGATGGAGATGGCGATGGCGAAATTGTTCATCAGGCTGCGGAAGGCAGCGCCTTCTTTGTGCATATCGATGAATATTTCACCGGCGGTGCCGTCCTCGTATTCGCCGGTGCGTAAATACACCTTGTGACCGCCGACGGTGGCTTTTTGGGTGTAGCCCTTGCGCCGGTGCGGAAGGCGCCGACGTTGGGAAATGTAACGCTCTACCACCCGCTCGGCGACAATCTCGGCGCGAACCGCCGACGGCGCCTCGGCAAGCTGCTCTGCTAGGGTCTCTTCGGCATCGTCGTCGATGTTTTGCGAATTCAGCGGCTGCGAAAGTTTGGAGCCGTCCCGGTAAAGAGCGTTGGCTTTTAGGCCCAGCTTCCAGGACAGCATATAGGCGTCCTTGCAGTCCTGGATGACGGCGGAATTGGCCATGTTGATGGTTTTCGAGATGGACCCGGAAATAAATGGCTGCGCCGCAGCCAGCATGCGGATGTGGCTTTCCGGCGACAGGCTGCGCTTGCCGTCCCGGCCGCATGGGTTGGCGCAATCGAAAACCGGCAGATGCTCGTCCTTTAAATGGGGCGCGTTTTCCAGGGTCATGGCGCCGCAAACATGGATATTGGCCAACGCCACATCGTCTTTGGAAAAGCCCAATTCGCTAAGCATATCGAAGCTCATGTCTTCCAATTGCTCGTCCGTGAAACCAAGCGTATCGATGCAGAAGCCGGAGCCCAGGGTCCACTTGTTGAAGACGAACTTGATATCGAACGCATCGGCGAGGGCATATTCAACGGCATCGATGGCCTCATCGGTGAAGCCGCATTTTTTGAGTGCCTCGTGGCCGATGGCGGGCGAAGTTTCCAAGGTGCCGTGGCCGACTGCATAGCGGATCATCTCTTCGATCTGGCCACCGTCATAGCCGAGCCGCTGCAAGGCCACTGGAACCGTGTGGTTGATGATCTTGAAATATCCGCCGCCGGCCAGCTTTTTGAACTTAACCAGGGCGAAATCAGGCTCGATGCCGGTGGTATCGCAATCCATGACCAGCCCGATGGTGCCGGTTGGCGCTACCACCGTGGCCTGGGCATTGCGGTATCCGTGGGTCTCACCGAGGGCCAAGGCATCGTCCCAGGCGGTGCGCGCGGCGGTGATGATATGGGCGGCCGTACCATCATCCGGTTGCGCTAAGGGCACCGGCGCGACGGCGACTTTCTCATAGCCGCCGGTCTCGCCGTGGGCGGCGCGGCGATGATTGCGGATCACCCGCAGCATGGAACTCCGGTTGTCCTCATAGCCTGGAAAGGCGCCAAGACTCTCTGCCATTTCGGCGGAGGTTTTGTAGCCGATGCCGGTCATCAGTGCGGTGATGGCGGCGCAAATGGTACGCCCCTCATCGGAATCGTAGGCAATCCCCTGGGCCATCAGCAACCCGCCGATATTGGCATAGCCCAAGCCTAGGGTACGATATTTA
>Ga0209047_1001900_pt1 | contig 14657 bp, 14 predicted proteins | sample SaaInlV_165m_DNA_3_FD_184681 | JGI IMG/M metagenome (GOLD analysis project Ga0209047, IMG submission 184681) | Marine microbial communities from expanding oxygen minimum zones in the Saanich Inlet - Saanich Inlet SI037_S3LV_120m_DNA (SPAdes)... | ecosystem: Environmental > Aquatic > Marine >...
AGTAGTTATTTAGTTTATGACTTTCCAAGTTCATTACAAAAAATTTATATTAATCATGATATTTATGATGCACCAATGGTTGAAAAAAAAATAGAAAATGATTTAATAGAAAGATTGAATAGATATAACTATATATTTTTATCATCTGAAATATCAATGGTAAATATACAAAAAAAAATAGAAACATTTTCAACAAATAAAAATATAAATAAAAAAATATCACTTGTTAATACTGGATATTTGAAATTAGATCATGTTTATAAAAAAGTAAGCAACAATAATGTAGCGGAAGACTCAATATTGTTAGCTCCAACTTTGTCGTCAATGTTTAGAGGTTATAATTTAAGCGAACATCTAATTGACTTAGTAAAAAAAATTTTAGAAAATAAAAAATTTAAATTAATTTATAGACCGCACCCAGGAGATTTATTAAATTCTGAACAAAAAATTATTGTGAATGATATTCACAAAATGTTTAGAAATAATAAAAATTTTACACTTGATGACAACACCTCATATATAGAAAGTTATACAAAGTCTAAAATACTTATTACAGATTTTTCTGGAACAGCTTATACTTATGCATTTGCAAAATTGAGACCTGTAATTTTTTTTTCTAAAAATGAAACTAATCTTAAAAAAAGCAATTTTAACAATTTGTTTTACTTTAGAGATAGACTAGACATAGGAACTATTGTGGAGAATATTGACAATTTGAACAATAAAGTTTATTTAATAGATGATCAAATTGATGATTTTTCTAGTAAAATAAAACTTTTGAGATCTCAAAGAATTAAATTTTTTAACAACTCAATTGAACAAAATTTATTAAATATAAAAAAGTTATTGTAAATAGAAAGTCAATAAATGAAAATAGGTATTTATTTAGAGGGTTCTTCTAAAATGGGAGGTGGTTTTTTTCAATCTTTAAAATCAGCTCAATTATTGCTGGACATAGATAAATATAAATCAAAAATAGAACTAATTACAACAAATAATGAGGCAAAAAAGTATTTTTTAAACGAGAATGTAAAAAATCAATTATACAAACCCAATAAATTATTAAGCTATTTTTTACAATTTTTTGAAATAGATCTTGTAAGAGATTTGTTTAACAAATTTAAGATAAATCATACTTTCACTAATTTTATTAGAAAGCATAATTATGACATGATAATTTTTTTGGGTCCATCTATGATGTCCAAATATTGTAAAGAAATTAGTTTTATATCTAATATTTGGGACTTGGATCATAAAAAAAATAGTCAATTTCCTGAACATAATAAAGATTTTACTTTTGAATATAAAGAAAAGTTAATTAAAGAAATAATTTTTAGAGCATTTAAAATTGTAGTTGCGCATCAGTCAAATAAAAATGATTTATTAAATTTTTATAAAGTCTCAGAAGAAAAAGTTGTGGTTCAAGATTTTATCCCAATGCTGCCCACATTATATTTGAAAAAAGCTAATAGAAATTTAGAGTATAATCAATGTTATCTAAATTTAAATTTACCACTAAATAAAAAAATCATTTTTTACCCAGCACAATTCTGGGCACACAAAAATCATAAATATATAATTGATGCAGCAGAAATTCTTAAAAATAAAAATGATGAAAATTATTTTTTTGTATTTTGTGGTGGCAGTAAAGGAAACTATAAATATATTAAAAATCTAATAACTAAAAAAAAATTAGATGAATATATAAAAATACTTATGTTTATCAGCGATGACGAGATTATATCATTATATTTAAATTCTCATGCAGTTGTGATGCCAACTTACTGTGGACCAACTAATCTTCCTATTTATGAGTCATTTTTTTTTAAAAAAATAATTTTCTATACAAAAGATCTAATACCAAACGATAAAATTAATGAGCGTCTAATTGAAATAGATATTTCTTTACCATCAGATTTCTGTGAAAAACTAAAGTTATGCTTTGATGACACAAGGATAAAAGAAATAACTGATGATAATTATGAATATTTTAAAAAAATTTGTAGTGAAGATAAATTTAAAGATAATTATAAAAAAATACTTGATGAATTTTCTTATCTATTAAGTAGATGGAAATAAAAATAGGGAAAAAAGCTCCTTTTTTGCTTGTTTACTTTCTGTAAAGAAGGAATAATTAACTAATTATGCAAGATTCGTTACTTTTCATACTTTTGACCTTAATCATTGTGGTAATTTATTTACTTATCAAACAAAAAACAGATAAAGATGAAGTAGGCCAAAATAAAGAAGCTGAAGAAATAGCTAATTTAAATGCAGAAATAGTTAAATTAAAAGATAGTGTAAATGCCACTATTAATACTTCACTAGGTTCAATGTCGACATCATTTAACGCTCTATCAACTGGAGTGACTAAAGATATGACAGAAGCTTTAACAAAAGTTGACGAAAAAGTAGGAAATTTTAATCAGCAAGTTCAATTACTAAATCAAAGCCAAGAAGGAATTACCAAAATTTTAGCAGGAGTTAAAAAATATGGTGTTCTAGCAGAATTTAGCTTAGATGCTTTGATTAAGGATTTATTACCTGCCTCACAATTTATGACAAATGTTAAGATGAAAGAGGACACAAGTGAAAATGTAGAATATGCAATCAAACTTCAAGGTGACGTGATGGTTCCAGTAGATTCGCATTTTCCATTAGAAAAATTTAAAGCAATTACCGATGGTTATGATGTGGATGACAAAAAAGCAGTTGCTGATGCAAGAACAAAATTAGCTACAGCATTTAAAAACAAGGCAAAAAGTGTAAATGAAAAATATATTGTTCCACCAAAAACTACAGACTTTGCAATTGTATATGCTCCAACTGAAAGCTTGTATAAAGAATTAACAGAATACCAAGACCCAAGTACTAAAGAGTTGCTAACTCAAGAGATAATGAAAAAATATAAAGTTGTAATTTGTGGTCCCAATACTTTATCTGCTTATTTACAATCGTTACATATGGGATTTCATTCTTTAAAAGTTCAAAAGGGTGCTACAGAAATATATAATCATTTAAAAACAATCAGCACTAGGTTTGCGAAACATTTTGATAATGTAATCACTCTTAGAAAAAAATTAGAAGAAGCAATGACTGTAGTTGATAAGTTTGGTACAGACGCAAGATCAATTACAAGAACTCTGGAAAATATTAAAGATCCTGAACAAGTTGAGAAAGCCGCTCAAACAGAAAATGTAGAAAAATTTGTTGAACACTCAAAACAAGCCAAAAATTAATTTCTTTTTTTGTCCAATACCGCTTATAAGAAACTATATGCAGTGGAATAATAAATTTTCTTATCCAAAATCTATGAGATCAATGGTTAATGGTTCGAGAATGTATGCTGTTAACCAAGAAAAATTACCTTCCGTGACTTCAATTTTACAGGCGACCCAAAGTGAAGAAAAAAAAGCTTCACTTGCTAATTGGAAAGCAAGAGTAGGAGCTACTGAAGCAAATAGAATTAAAAATGATGCAAGCAATCGTGGAACATCAATGCATGCATTTTTAGAAAAGTATTTATTAGGTCAATTAAACTTAGAACTATTACAAGAAGAAGAAAACAAATCAAAAAAAATGGCTGACGAAATTATTGAACAAGGTATTAAAAATAAACTAACAGAGATTTGGGGAACAGAGGCAACATTATACTATCCAGGAAAATATGCTGGAACTTGTGATGCATGCGGAGTTTATGAGGGTCAAGAAACAATTATAGATTTTAAACAATCAAATAAGCCAAAAAAAGAAGAGTGGATTGAGGACTATTATTTGCAACTAGGTGCTTATTCCTTAGCTCATAATGTTGTACATAATTCAAGAATTACACAGGGAATTGTTTTACTTTGCACTGTAGATAATTTATTCCAGGATTTTAGAATTCAAGGTGCAAAATTAGAAGAATATCAAAATAAGTTTTTAGAAAAAGTTGAACAATTTTACCATCAAAGGAATATGAATTAGTATGAATTTAGCAATATGGGACATAGAATCTAGCAGCGCCAGTACTTCTTGGGGTAGTATAATTGAAGTTGGTGGTATTTTAGTCGATCCAAACTTTAAAGAATTAGATCGGTTTAACTTTAGGTGCAGATTACCAGAAGGGGAAATTCCTCAGGCAATGGCTTTAATAGTTAATAAAACAAATGTTGATTTATTAACAAAAGGAAATCTGAGTCACTATCAAATGTTAGGCCAGTTAGAAGCAATATTTAAAAAATGGAGTCCTGCTATATTTTTGGGTTGGTCAAACATTGGGTTTGATGACGAAATGATTAGAAATGAATTTTTTAGAGGAATTAGATATCCTTATATTACAAATGCCACACCAAACAAAAGACACGACGGGCTTAATATAGCAAGAGGTGCTCATGCAGTAGATGAAAGTGTTTTAAAAACAGAGATTAATGCAAAAGGTAATGCAGTTATGAAACTCGAGTCACTTGCAAGAATGAATGGCTTTGAATCTGGTGGAGCTCACTCGGCTTTATTTGATGCAGAATTGACTGTTAAAGTTTTAGGTTTGATTAAAAAAAATCAACCTGAAACATGGAACACATTTTTAAAAACAGCAAATAAGACTGATACTGAAACAATATTTAAAAAAGAAAAAATATTTACTTTAGCTGAGTATCATTTTGGAAAAAATTATAGATACGTAGTTGCTCCACTTCATCCAAAATATTGTATTCATCCAATTTATCAATGGGGACAGGCCGTAGACCTTAAAATAGATCCTATTCCATTATTTGACATGTCAGTTTCAGAGCTCAAAAGCGCCATTAAGAAATTAAAATTTTTAAGAACTATACGTTCAAACAAAGCTCCAATAATTTTGGACGCAAGCTATGGTATGCAAGTAGAGCCTTATAGCAATCTTGATCTTGAATTAATAAAAGAAAGAGCGAGATTGGTAAATAGTAATGAAAAATTCTCTCAAAATGTTTTAACCGCATTGAGGGAAACAGCTGAAGAAAAAGCACAATTTGATTCTCAAGAAGATCTTTTTGCAGAAGAAACAATTTATAAAAAATTTACACCTCAAAAAGATACTACTTTATTTCCCAAATGGCATAGTGCTTCTTGGAAGAATAAATTGATTTTATTAGATAAGTTTGAAGATGAGAGAATGATAAGTTTTGGAAAAAAAATAATCTATCAAGAGTCTCCAGAAACATTACCTTTGGATATGTTTAAAAAAATCAAAAGAGAAATAGCTGAAAGAATATTGAGCAACGAGAAAGAAAAATGGTGGACTTGTCGTGAATTTTTTTTCGAAGTGGATAATTTAAGAGAAAAATATACCAACGAAAAAGACGAGGAAAAACTTAAGTTTTTAGATGAAATTAACGAGTTTGTTGAAAGAATTCAGAAAAAATACGAACAAGCATAGTATATGTTAACTAATTAAAAAAAGTTTTTTTTACACATTGAATAATAAAATGAATCAAATATATAAGATTTACTATGGCAACAATAAGTGTAACAGACGATAATTTTGAAACAGAAGTATTAAAATCTTCAAAACCAATTGTAGTTGATTTTTGGGCTGAATGGTGTGGCCCATGCAAACAAATTGGACCAACATTAGAAGAAATTTCTGATGAAATGGCAGAACAGGTAATAATTGCAAAACACAATATTGATAATGAGCCTAACACACCAACAAAGTATGGGGTCAGAGGAATTCCAACAATGTTATTGTTTAAAGACGGAGAACTGAAAGCAACTAAAGTTGGCTCAACTCCCAAGTCCGATATAGTGTCTTGGATTAAAGAAAATATTTAATTTAAATTTAAAACTTCTCCCGCTAAATATAAAGATCCAGTAATTATAATAATATCATTCTTTTGAATTATTAATGAAGAGATCGCTTCTTTTATACAATTTTTATATTTTATATTTTTGAATATTTTAATCTTTTTTTTAAGATCCTTTCCTTTTATTGCATTTAGTTGATTAGGAATATCAATTGTAGTTATAGTTTCGATGTTTTTAAAACACTTAACATATTCATTATGGTTTTTGTTTGCCATCATTCCTAAAATAATATGTTTTTTACAATTTAAGCTTTCGAGGTGTTGATTTAACACTTTTGCACCAAGAGGGTTATGTGAACCATCTACAAATAATTGATTATTTTTAATTAGATCTTTTAATTTTCCAGATTTTATTTCTTGAAGTCGTGCAATACTTTCAATTTTAGTAATACCTTTTTTAATATGGTCATCAGTTATCTTATAATCTAATAATTGTCTTGCAGTTGTAATGGCGGTTGAAATATTTTCTAACTGAAATTCACCAGTTACGTTGGGCCTTGGAAGTTTTATTCCACCAAATTCATCTTCAAAATAAAAGAAATGATTTTCTTTAGAGACAAAACTATAGTTTTTATTAAAAATTATTTTTTTAGAAAGGTTTTTTTTAATAGTTTTTTCTATAAGATTGGTTATTTTATTTGAGCTTTGCTTTGCAACAATGATTTTTGACTCTAATAAAGATGAAGTTTTTTCAAATACAATTTTTTCAATAGTTTGTTCTTCTTTTGGCAACCACTCCAAGTGATCAAGATGAATTGAAGTGCAAATACTTGCTATATTTTTCTTTAAAACATTTGTTGCATCAAATCTGTGAAATAGTCCTGACTCAATTAAATTAATGTTTTTTGGATATTTTTTAGCATAATGGAAAAAAGCAACAGTTAATATTTCAAAGAATGTAATTTTATCTCCATTATTAACCTCTTCTACCTCAGTAAAAAGTCTTGCTAATTCATCATCAGCTATAGGTTTATTATTAAAAACAAATCGTTCATTAATTTTTTGTATATGTGGGCTTGTGTAGATATTACATTTATAATTAGCTTCCTTTAAAATTGCGTATAAAGCTTGAATAGTTGAATATTTACCGTTGGTGCCAACAACAGAAATACAATTAATTTTATCTTGAGGGTTGTCAAGTTTTTGACAGAGATTTTGCACTCTATCTAAACTTAGATCAATTTCTTTAGGATGCAGCTTTTGTAAGCGATTTACTATCTTCTGAAGTTTCATTTACTGCCAAGTTTATAGCAGAATTTTTCTTTAACAATATTGATAATATTGTACCTATTTTTTCTCTTAAATCTTTTCTTTCAACAATTAAATCTACAAATCCAGTTTTTTCAACATATTCACTTCTTTGAAAACCATCTGGCAACTCCTCCCTTACAGTTCCTTGTATAACGCGTGCGCCAGCAAATGCTATAAGTGCACCTGGTTCTGCTAAATGGATATCACCCAACATTGCATAAGATGCTGTAATACCTCCAGCCGTTGGATCTGTTAAACATACCAAGTAGGGTAAATTATTTTTTTTAAGTTCAGTTATTGCTAATGTTGTTCGGGTCATTTGTGATAATGAAATTAAAGATTCCATCATTCTCATCCCTCCACCAGACGTAAATATAACAAATGGTTGTTGATTTTCTATTGCATGTTGAATTCCATATAAAAAACTTTCTCCTTCTGCGGCTCCAATAGATCCACCTATAAAATTAAAGTCAGATGTAATAGCTGTTATATTAATATTCTTGATATTTGATTTAACCACCATCATTCCACAATCCATTTTAGTTTTTTTTCTGGCAGATCTTAATCTATCTTTATATGATTTTGAGTCATTCCAATTTAAGGGGTCATCTTGAGGTATTGGAGTTTTTAAAATTTCATAATTATTTTTTCCAAAAACAACATCAAATCTTTGACGACAATTTATTCTATGATGTTTATTACAAGATGGACAAACCCAAAGATTATCTTCTAATTCTTTTTTTAAAATCGGACCCTTACAACAAGAAGTCCAATCACTTTTAGCGATATCTTCTTTACTTGGACGTTCTTTGATTATTTTTTTGATTTTTTCGCCAGCTTTTATAATTTTGTTAATCCAGTTTACCATAATATTTTTTTTTTCAATTTTTTAACAATTGTAGTTACATTTGTGACAGCATTTTGGCGCTTTTTAAGTGATTTTGAAATTTCTGTACATAAAGCACTACCAACTACCAATCCATCCGCTTTTTTTAATGAACCTATTGTTTTTTGTGTAATACCAAAGCCAATTACAACATTTTTATTTTTATTTAGCTTTTTGATTTTATTATATCTTTCAAGAATCTTATTTGGAGAAACTTTTAATTTTCCACCTGTTGTTGATAACATACTTATATAATAGACCATATCATGTGAATCTTGTATAATTTTTTTCATTCTTACTTTTGATGTGGTAGGAGATATTAACTGAATAAAACTAACCTTTTTTTCCTTACATTTCTTAGCAAAAATCTTATTTTCAGGGTAAGGTAGATCAATAATAATTAAACCATCAACTCCTACTTTTTTACAACTGTTAATAAATTTATTGTTACCATATTGATAAACCATATTGTAATAACCCATTAATATTACAGGCTTATTTTTTTTTGATTTTTTAAAATTTTTAACTAAGGAAAATACATCCTTTATTTTAATCCCATTTCTTAAAGCACGATTAGCACTAGTTTGGATTTGTCCACCATCAGCAATTGGTGTGTTGTGAGGAAAACCAATTTCACAAATATCAGCATAGTCAGCGATCGACTTTAATATTTCTAATGATTTTTTTTTAGTATTATCACCTGCAACAGTATAGGTGAGTAAAGCGGGTCTTTTTTCACTTTTTGTTTTTTTAAATGTTAAATCAATTAAAGACATACTAATTAACCTCTCCTAGTCTTGCTTTTAGGATATCTCTATCTTTTTTGGCATCTCCACAAGAGTTTACAATTATGATCGTATCATTACTTAATCTAGGGGCAATTTTTATTGCCTCAGCAAACGCATGACTTGGTTCTAAACTTGGATTTATTTTTTCAAGTTTTGTAACAAGTTTGTATGCTTTTAATGCTGCCTCGTCTGTCGCAGAAGTATATCTTGCTCTTTTTGTATCTTTTAAAAAACAGTGAAGGGGAGATACACCTGGATAATCTAATCCTGCTGAAATAGATTCTGTATTATTAATTTGTCCTTCAGCATCTTGACAAACATATGCAGCTGCTCCATGTAAAATTCCAAGCTTGGCATCATTGGTTAAAGGCGCAGCGTGAAGTTTTGATTTTTGGGGACCTCCAGCTTCAACACCTATTAATTCAATTTGTTTTTTATCATAATCTATAAAATCACTCCAAAAACCATAAGCTGAACTTCCGCCACCAACACAATTAATTAGCTTAATTTTTTTTGGAATTCTTTTAAATTTAGATTTAAGTTGAAGTTTTAATTCCCTTGAAATTTGAGAGGTACTCCAGCCACAAATTTTAACAAAAATATTAGGACCAACCGTTGAACCAACGCACATATGAGTATTATCACAGTTTGAAACCCAGTATCTCATACATTCACTAACAGCATCAACCAAGGTCTGACTACCCGAATAAACAGGTACAATCTCTGCACCATTTTTTTTCATAGCGTCAACATTTGGTTTTTGTCTTTTTATGTCTTTTGCACCCATGAAGATACGACAATGCAGACCAAACTGCTTAGCTGCCATACTCAGCATCTTTCCAGCATAACCAGCACCTGTATCCCCCACTACATATTTTTTTCCCGCTTTTTTAGCAATAAGGCAGTGAACAGTTGCATTATAGATTTTATGTGCACCACCGTTGGCTTCAGATACCATTTTTGCATATATTTGAGCACCGTTTAGATGATCAGATAGATTTTGAAGTTTTACAAATGACGTAGGAGCACCAATATAGTTTTTAAAATAATAATCTCTTTGTTTTAGGAATTTTTTATCATATCTCAATTTTTGAAAAAGATTAGTTAAATCTTCAACAGGCTTTTTTAATGTTTCAGGAATAAAATTTCCACCAAATTTACCACCCCAAAAACCATTTTTATCATGTTGATCAATTAAAAGTATTTTTTTTTTAAGTTTCATTTTTAATTTGTTTTATCTTATTTAAAAAAATATTTATTTTTGAAATATCTTTTAATCCAGAAGTTTCTAGACCTCCAGAAATATCTATAATATCGGTTATTTTCTTATAACTTTCAAGATTGTCCTCTATTTGAATATTACCTGCTAACATTATTTCTTTATTTATTTTTAGGTCTTTGATTAGTTTATGATCAAAAGATAAGCTTTTTTCATAACCCTTACTGTCAAATAAAACTATATTTGCAATATCCTTATAATCTTTATATTTGAAGATATCATTTTGATCACTTATTGTAATCGCAACAATAATTTTTTTTTTGTATTTATTTTTAATAGATCTAATTTCATCAACTGAGCAATCATAAATTTGATAATAATCAAAGGGTAAGTTTTTTATTTTTTCTAAAATATTAATATCTGGTTTTACTAACACAGCAACATAACTAGAATCTTTTTTATCGACTTTTAATAATTCTTTAAGATCATTATATACAACAAATCTTTTGGAATTGGGGTAGTTAACTATAAAACCTATATATTCAGGAGGATGAAGATGATTTATTATATATTTTAAAGTTTTAAAGTCTGAGATTCCACAAATTTTTGATTTCATCTAGCTAATGGATGAAATTATATCTTTAATATTTTGCTTTGGATCTCCTTCAGTAATTGGACGTCCAATTATTAAACAGTCACTCCCTGCTTTAATTGCTTCATTTGCACTCATAGTTCTTTTTTGATCATCTTTATTTTTATCCATTCTAATTCCTGGGGTATAACATTTGATACCAGGTGCAATTTTTTTAATCATTTTAATTTCTAGTGGACTACAAATAACACCATGTAAATTTGCATTCATTGCGATCTTAATTAGTCTAATAACTTGTTTTTCCACTTTATCCTTGAAGCCTAAGCTTATCAAATCATCATCTTCAAAACTTGTTAAAACAGACACACCCAATAGATTTATATTAATTTTTTGAGCAGCATCATTTGCAGCCTTAAGAGAGCTTAAACCATTAAGCAAATGCACTGTTGCATATTTTACACTCAAATTTTCAAGTGCTTGAATTGATTTAACAAGTGTATTTTTGATATCAAAAAATTTACCATCATAAAAAATTGGCTTATTAAATTTTGAAAGCTCTTTTATATCTGCTGGACTTCTTTGAGTTATATATTGTAGGCCAATTTTAATTCCAGAAATATCTTCATGAATTAATTCTAATAAATCTAAAATATCTTTTTGTTTTGATAAGTCACAGGCTACAAAAATATTTTTATTAGTCATTATTTAATTTTTTAAACAGTTCTTTTGCCATTTTAAAGTGAATTGTTTTTTTTTCTGGGGTATTAATTTTTTCGCCTGTTTTAGGGTTTCGCGATATTCTTGCTTTTTGGATATTAGTTGAAAAAACACCAAAGCCTCTTAATTCGACACGATCTCCTCTTTTAAGAGCCTCTTTAATTTCACCAAGAATAATGTTTGTAAATTTTTCAAGATCTTTTTTTAAAAAATTTGGGTAATTATCTGAAAGTTGTTTTAGAAGCTTTGATTTTACAATAGCCAATTTTTATTCGTCTTTTTTATTCTTTTGATCTTTTTCTTCTAGTTTATCTGATAAAGAAGAAAAAGGAAGGTTCTTTCCAGATAAAGGGTTTGAAAATTTTGATATTGCATCTTTATTCTGAATCTCTTCTAGTAATTTAATACTTAGTGAAACTTTTCTTTTATCCAAATCTAATTCAGCTATTGCACAGTCAATTCTTTCTCCACCAGTAAATCTAGCAGGTCTAGCATCCGCTGCATTGATAGCTATCTGAGATTTTTTAATTAAAAAATCCATTTCACAGCCCTCTGGTTTAACAATAAGTCCTTTACTGTCACTAGAAACTATTTTTACTGTTATTGTGTCTTTAACTTTTTTATCTTTAAACCAATCAATTGGATCTGGTTGAGTTTGGCGTACTCCAACTCTAATTTTTTGATCTACAGTTTTGATTTCTAATACTTTTACTTTTAATTTGTCACCTTTCTTGTATTTTGCTAATTCCTGTTCCGCGTTTGCAAGGTAAGTAAGATCATTGCAGTGAAGGAAGGCGTCAATATTAATATCATCAATTTTTAAGAAAATTGAATATTCATTTTTATTTGTTACTACTCCTTCTGCAATTGCTCCTACTGGGTATTTTTTTTCAAAAGTTTCAAATGGATTTTCAATAGTTAAACGATGTGAAATTGCAACTCTTCTTTTTTCCTTATCAATTTCAGTAATAACACAGTCAATCTCATCACCTACTTTAAACATTTTTTTTGTAGGTATATTTTTTTTATTCCAGCTTAATTCACTAGAGTGTAATAGAGTTGTAAGACCAGGCTCTAACTCACAAAATGCCCCGAAATCCATTAGCTTAACAACTTTTACTTTATAAACTTTATTTAGCTCATAGTTTGAGATGTGTTCAAATGGATCGGGTGAAAGTTGTTTAACTGAGCAACCAACCTGTAGTTTTTCTAAATCAACACTAATTACTTTTAAGTCATGTTTTTCACCAATATTAAAAACTTCATCAGGATGATTAACTCTCGAATAGCTTATTTCTTGTAAATGACACAAAACATCTAGCTCATCATTAACACTAAAGAAACAACCAAATGAACTATAACCTTTTACCTCAGCTCCTTTAATTATATCTCCAACTTTATATTTTTCGACTATTTTAATTTTATCTTCTTTTTTAAATGAAGAAATAACTTCTCTTCTAGAACAGCAAACATTGCCGCGCTGGCGGTCAAGCTTAATTAGAGCGAATTTTTGAGGTTCGTTCATTAAATGACTTATATCTTTTAAAGGCTTGTCTGAAATTTGCGATCCAGGTAAAAACATTAGAGAACCAGTATCTACATGTTCAACAATACATCCACCTTTTACCCGACCAGTAATTTTGCCCATAACAGTTTCTCCTTTGTCATATGCAGCAACAAGAGATTCCCATCCAGCTATCTTTTGAGCCTTACTAGCAGAAACTAATACTTCACCCTTTTTATCTTCGAGTCTTTCAAGAAGAACTGAAATTTTTTCACCTTCTTTTGCTTTATCTAGCATGCCCATGCTCTTTAATTCATTGATATCCAAAATTGGTTCAGATTTTAACCCAGGGACTTCAAGGAAAACGAAGTTTTCAGTCACCTTATTTACAGTACCAGTAATTATTTTTCCTTCTTCAAGGTTAGCATTTTTTGTAAATTGTGAATTTAGAAGTTTCTCAAATTCTTTTGAGGCAGGGTTTGAAAGGTCTTTATAAATTTCCATTAAGCTTTAATTTTTTTATCCATAATTTTTTTAATTTTTAAAAAGCAAGACCTTATAGTGTGGTTATTTGTATTCAGCAATACTGAATCTTTAGTTTTTTTTAGGGGTGAAATTTTTCTATTATAGTCGCTTTTATCACGTTTTTTGATACTTTTAAGGACTTCATTAAATGATATTTTCTTATTTAATTTTTTTAACTCTTTATATCTTCTTAAAGCCCTTATCTTAGCGTTAGCAGTTATAAAGAATTTAAAGTCTGCATCCGGAATAATTTTATATGTAATATCTCTTCCATCTAAACAAGAGCCATTGTATTTTTTGGGAGGATGATATGCACTCTTAATTTGAAATGAATGAACAAGCTTTCTTATTTTTTTATTCTTAGATATTATAGATGCCATTGTTCCAACTTCATCGGATAGCAACTTTTTATTTTGAAGAGTTTTTATATTTAATCTATTCATTCTTTTTTTAATTAAAGTATGATTGTATTTTTTTGGTTGTGTAAGTTTAATGTTTGCAATTAATCTATAAATTTTTCCAGTATCTAAATAAAAGAGATTATAATATTTAGAAATTAGTTTTGCTTGGGTTCCTGCTCCTGCAGCCGCAGGAGAGTCTATTGCAACTTTTATTTTATTTTTGTATTTTTTCATATTTAGGTTTTTATGCTCAAATTTTTTATTAATTTTAAAAAAGAAGGAAATGATGTTTTAATCGATTCTGGATTTTGAATTTTCCAAGTTCCACCAAAAGTTAAGGCAGCAATTGTGCTCATCATAAAAATTCTATGATCTTTTAAGTAGTTTTTTATTTGTATTATATTTTTTACTTCAATTTTAGGATTTCCAAATATTTTTATTGAGTGGCTGGTTACTTTTGTTTTTATGTTCATCATATTTAGAATTTTAGAGCCCCATTCTAATCTTGGACTTTCTTTTTGGTTAAGTTCAGATAGATTTTTAAAATGAGATATTCCTTTTGCTTTAGCCGCAACTAAAAAAATAATTAAAAATTCATCTATTGCACTACTGTTTAAATCTACAGGACAATTGATAGCTTTCAAATTTTTTGAGCTTTCAATATAAATATCAGCAATTTTTTCTCCATTATAATTTTTTTTATTTTTAATTAAGATTTTGACACCCATCTTTTTTAAAATTTTAATGACACCAACTCTTGAATAGTTAATATTTACATCTTTAATTAATAGTTTTGATTTATCAGATAAAGCTGTAAGAACCATAAAAAATGCACTTGAACTTATATCTCCAGGTATTCTATAGTTGAATGGTTTGATTTCTTTTTTTCCCTTTATCTTAATTAAATCATATTTTTTTGTTTTTTTAATTTTTATTGGAATTTTTAAATGTT
>Ga0209047_1001911_pt1 | contig 14604 bp, 12 predicted proteins | sample SaaInlV_165m_DNA_3_FD_184681 | JGI IMG/M metagenome (GOLD analysis project Ga0209047, IMG submission 184681) | Marine microbial communities from expanding oxygen minimum zones in the Saanich Inlet - Saanich Inlet SI037_S3LV_120m_DNA (SPAdes)... | ecosystem: Environmental > Aquatic > Marine >...
TGCAACAATTAAAAAAAAAAAAAACTTTAAAACTAAAAACTAATTTTATTAAAAAACTAATCCCTAAGTTTTTAAGAAATTATATTAAAAAAGAAAAAAATTTTTTACAACATATTTTAGAAATAGACTCTACAAGATTTAAGGAAAATAAAATTAAATTATAATTTATAATTTTTTTTATTTAAGGAATGAGGTTGCATACATAATAATTATATGTTTAGTTTATTTTCCATATCCAAGTTCTTGATACAAAATATTTGAATATTGTATCTATAATTACACCTGAAAGTGAAGCAAAAATAGCATTATTAGTAATTAAATTAAACACCATATTTGCAGCACCTAAACTTGTAGCTAGTCCAGGTGAATTAATAAGATAATACTTCAAGATTGAAATAATAAATTTTTTAGGAGAGTCAATTCTACTATTAAAAAAATTTAAATAATTATTAGCTATAAAATTAAATGTTGCACCACATAAAGTTGCAATTAAATGACTCAATAAAAAATGTAAATTGAAAATATTCAATAAAATCAAGAAAATTGAAAAATGAATAAAAAAGCCAAATCCTCCTATCAAGCAAAAACCAATGAATTTTGAAGAAATTAAACCATTAAATAAATAAGATAACATCTGTGTAACAAACGAAAACATTACTTGAGAAGTTAATTTTGAACTACCTGAGAATCTTTCTTTAAAATTAATTTGATTTTCAGATATTTTTATTTCATTTTTTCTGCTACAAAAAATAAGATCCAACAATACTTTAAAACCAGAGTTCGAAAGTAAAAAAAATTTTGGATTAAGCAAACTTGTTCTTCCAGAAAAAAAACCAGTTAAGGGATCAGAAATATTTACAGAAAGTAAAAGTTTTATAATTTTATTGAACATTTTACTAAAAAATGATCTTATGTTTGAAACTTGAGTTAAATTATTTAAATCTCTTACACCCACTACAAGATCATTGTTTGAAAGATTTGAAAGTAATTTTTCGATATCATTCGCTGAATGTTGACCATCACCATCCATAACAACAAAATATTCACCTGTAATAGATTGAAGAGCAAATTTGATACTTTGAACTAAGCCACGATCATGTTCTCTTTGAATAACCCTAATATTTTTGTTTTTAGAATAATTGTTAAAAATATTTTCTATAGTTTTATCAGTTGATCCATCATCTACTATAAAAATTTCATAATCTTTATTATTAAAAACAGTTTCTATTTCTTTAATAAGATTACATATATTTTTTTCCTCATTATAAGTAGGAATTACTACTGAAGTTCTGTTTTTAACATATTTTCTCATTAATAAATAATTTAAGTGTATTAATATTCCAATTTAATTCAAATGTCTTTGAAATATTTAATCTTTAAAATTTATAGTAATTAAAAAAATGAATAATCTTTTTAAAATAAAATTTAGACAATAAAGTAAAGTAAAAAATAAACGATATAAAAGTGATAACGCTATAAAGAATCCAAATATGGTGATTTTTTGAAGTTTCATTAAAGGATAAAATAATCCAAGGAGTTAAAAAGGGCGCAGATGCCAATAAAGTAAAACTAATCTTTTTTAGATTATTAAATTTTATAAAATTGTTAATATTTTTTATGAAAATTAATAATGGCATTAATAAAAATATTATTCTATAGGCGTAATTTGAAAATGCAAAAAAGACTAAAATAACCTGTGTAGAAAATAATACAAATAATACAAAATCTTTTTTATTTTTTTTTAAAATATCCAAAATATGAATTAAATCTTTTTTAAAAAAATAATTAAAAAGAATTGATAATATTATAAATAAAAAAATAAAAATTAAATTTATATAAAATAAATATTCTTTACTTAAATTTATAAGAAACATATCTTGTAAAAACTTTATTAAAAACATAGATAGGCTATAAATTCCAAAAGAAGCACCAAATGAGGCAACCACATCTGTATTAGTTATTGAAGTTTTAATATTAAATAAAGCCCAGATTATTAAAGGTACGGTAACTAAAAAACCAAGTATAAATTTTTTATTAACTTTATTTAAGATTACAAATGCAGGAAGTAAAACAATTGGAAATATTTTAAGTGAAATAGCCAAACCTAATAATAAACCAGATAAATAATTTCTAGAGATGATACTTAAAAATAAAATAAAAAAAATAGACAAATCATTATTACCCCTTTCTAGCATCAGAATCATAACAGGTGAAAATAAAACTAAAAAATAAATATAATTAAATGATTTATTTTTAAAAAGTATAATTTTAGAAAAAATTAAATATATTATAATTTGAAATGTACCAAATAAATAAACTGGATTTCCAAATATTTTTATAAAGTTAAAAATATAAACCCATATATCAGGATAATTCATGGGTCTTCCTGAAATTTCATTAGAACTTATTTTTTCTGTTCCAAGTAGATAAATTTGCTTTAATTCATTAATACTCGGTATTATCGTTGTTAAATCTGCAAAAATTACTTTAAATTCGTGTGGTAATAAATTTGATAAAAGAAAATTATTCTCAGTAAACAAGTCAATTAAAAAAAAAATTATAAATATAGATGAAAAGATTAATATGAAAATATTTTTATTATAATTTTTAATTTTAAACATTATTTAATTATCAATTTTTGTTTAAATCATAAAATTTTATTATTTTATCACCAACGATTTCACCGATTTGATAATTTCCCAACTCATTAAAATGACCACCGTCTTTATAAAATACTTTATCTGAATATTTAAAAGAATTAAAGATTTTCAATGGTATCATTTCATTATTCAAAGCAATTTTTGACCATTGATTAAATGGGTATCGATTATCTTGGCTACAATTTATTACAAACACATCTTTATCATTAAAAAAATTTTTAATCTTTTTAAAAATCCTATCTGTTATTTTGATTGAATTATTCTTAATTTCAATATCAACATCGTATGAAGTTTTTTTATTTACCAAATAATATATTTTGTACAAAGTTATAGATATGAATAAGTCAATTCTGCTTACCAATCTAATATTTTCATAAAATATTGATTTATAAAATATACTAAATAAAGATTTATCATAAAAAATTAAATCATTTTTAAGATAAGGGCTTCTTAAAAATTGATTTTTATTGCGGTTTTTGACTACCCATTCATAAGTATTATCCATAAAATCGTTATTACAAATTTGCATCACAACAAAGTTAGGATCAAAATCTTTGTACATTTTTTCTAATAATAAAAATTGTTGGAGATTTCCATATCCACCAGCACCTATAGTTTCAATATAAATATTACTGTTAGTTTTTTTTTTAAATTTATCAGCAAACACTGAGAACCACATTTTATCATTACTTGCATAAGGCATATTTGTGAAAGAATCTCCGATGACAAGAATCTTTAAATCTGCATTGCTTTTCGTACCATAAAATCTGGCCCCATTTTCATTAGTTAGAAAATGAACATTGTATTTTTCACCCAATAAATCTTTTTGTTCAATTTTTAAGTCAAGATTTTTTTTTAGTTTCCATCCAATATGTTTATCTGACTCATGGATTACAGGATAGACTTCTCTTACATATATCTCAAAAAAAATAGATATTAATAAAATTATAAAGAAAATTTTTTTCATATAAGTTAATTAATTTTCAAGCAATTTTTTTGAAAAATTATTTTTTGGCTTATTATTTATTATTAAAAATTTTTTTAAATTTCTGGGAATATTTTTTTCCTCAATAGCTTTTACTAAATTATTTACATTCAATTTATTAATAATAATTGATTTTTTGTATTTTTTTGCTTCAAAAGCCATCACACCATAATTTGAAACAATAATTTTTTTATTTAAAGTTTTAGCCCAATTAAAAACATTGCTAACACCTGAAAAATTTATATATGCTGCATAAATTTTATCTGCGTTATAAACAAGACTCGATAAGTCATTTAATTCAATATATTTATCAATAAAATTAAAGTTTTTATATTTTCTTTTAGTAATTTTTAAATATTTGAGTACAGATTGTTCAACTTTACCAACAAATAGAATATTGGTTTTTTTTGGATTTATTTTATACAAACATTTCATCAATTCAAAAATTCCTTTTCTACTGTCCAAGTATCCAAAAAGTAAAATTCTATTTTTAGAATTTATCCAATTCTTAGGTGTAAATACTGGAAGTATTTTTGAAGTTTTTTCTATAGGTACAAAATCTTCTAAATATTTGACTCTATTATTTGTATATTCTGAATACTTATAATCTAATGAGTAAACTTTTACTTTTAGTTTAAGTAATATTTTTATGAAGAAATGTTTTAAAGCATACATTATTCTTTTTTTTATATTTACCTTTATATTAAAATACTTTAAATAATGAATTTCAGGTCTCATTAAAATTCCACTAATTCTGTAATTCTTAAAATAATTAAATATTTTAAAAATTATTATTGATAAAAAAGAACTATCCAAATGTAAAAAAATTATTTTTGTATCTTTTTTAACGTATTGACTAATTTTTTGTAATATAAAAAATTTTTTTATAACTTTATTAAAAACAGAATTTGTAAAATGGTAATTAAATTTAAAAAATTTCTTTTCTATTTTTTTATATTTTTTAATTTTAGTTTTTGGAAAAAATAAAATAGCTTTTTTATTTTTTTTAATTAAATATTGATCAATTTCATTTAGATAATCAATTCTATGACCTGTTGAAATCCAATCTATTATTAGATAATTACTCATAAATTAAATTTTTAGAATTAAATCATACTTTAATTCAGGTTGGTAAATATTCTATATTCTAATATTCACTGATATCTTATTATTTTTTAATAAAAAAGGAATTAGATAATTAATTTTTAGAGACTAAAGTTGTAAATAGTATAATTATATTAATAAAAATAATATGAAAATTAAAGTTAGTTCAAATAAAAGTTTTGGTTTAGTTTTTTTTGTAGTTTTTTTGTTAATTGCTTTGTGGCCATTATCTTATAATTCTGAAATTAGAATTTGGTCTTTTTTATTATCAATAATTTTCTTAATTCTAGGTTTGTTAAATTCAAAAATATTAAGCCCAATGAACAAGATATGGTTTAAATTTGGATTGTTACTTGGAAAATTTGTTTCGCCATTAGTGATGGGAATAATATTTTTTTTGGTGGTGACACCTATAGGTTTAATAATGAGGATTTTAAAAAAAGATTTATTAAGTCTTAAATATAATAAAAATTCCACTTATTGGATTGAAAAAAATGGACCAAAGAGTAAAATGAAAAATCAATTTTAGTATGAGTTTTATTAAAGAATTTTTAGAGTTTTTAAGTGTTAGAAAAAAATATTGGCTTTTACCAATTATAATTGTCTTAGTTATATTTGGTGGCTTAATTATTTTAAGTCAAGGCTCTGCTGTAGCTCCATTTATTTATACAATTTTTTAGTGAAATCAATTTTAGGCATATCTGCATTTTATCATGATAGTGCTGCTTGTATTTTGATTGATGGCGAAATTAAAGCTGCAGCCCAGGAGGAAAGGTTTACAAGAAAAAAACACGATCCAAACTTCCCGAGTAATGCAATTGAGTTTGTTTTAAATTATACAAATTTAAAATTAAATGAGGTTGATCAAATTGTTTTTTTTGAAAAACCTTTTTTAAAATTTGAGAGACTTTTAGAAACATATGTTGCATTTGCACCAAAAGGATTTGTCTCTTTTAGCAAAGCTATGCCTTTGTGGATTAAGGAAAAACTTTTTCAAAAAAACTTATTATTTAATTATCTAAAAGAACAAGATACTAATTACAAATCTGATCAAAACATATTTTTTTCAGACCATCACTTAAGTCATGCAGCAAGTGCATTTTTCCCTTCACCATTTGATGAAGCTGTAGTTTTAACAGCTGACGGAGTGGGTGAGTGGGCCACAACTACAGTAGCTGTTGGAAATGGAAATAAATTAGAGATTAAAAAAGAAATTCATTTCCCACATTCGCTTGGATTACTTTACTCTGCATTTACTTATTATACTGGATTTAAGGTTAATAGTGGTGAATATAAATTGATGGGATTAGCGCCCTACGGAAAACCTATTTATGAAAATAAAATTAAAAAACTTATAGATATTAAAGATGATGGTACTTTTAGATTAAACCAAAAATACTTTAATTATGCTACAGGCTTAACTATGACTAATGATAAATTTAATAATTTATTTGGTCAAAAATCTAGAAACCCAATTAATGAGAAATTAACTCAATTTCATATGGATATAGCTGCATCAATTCAAAAAGTTACAGAAGATGTTATGATTAAATTATCTAAATCTATTCGTAAAGAATATGGCATTAAAAATTTATGCTTAGCGGGAGGTGTTGCATTAAACTGTGTTGCTAATGGTAAAATTCTTAAAGAAAAAATTTTTGATAATATTTGGATACAGCCAGCTGCTGGAGATGCAGGAGGATCCTTGGGTGCTGCTTTAGCTTTATGGTACTTAGATCAGAATAATGAGAGAAAAGTTAATTCAAGTGATAATATGAAGGGATCTTATTTAGGACCTGAATTTACACAAGATCAAATTGAAGATGAATTAAAAGCTTCAGGAGCTAATTTTGAAGTAGTTGAATACGAAAATTTAATTGATAGGACATCTAGTTATTTATCTAATGAAAAAGCTATTGGGTGGTTTCAAGGCAAGATGGAATTTGGTCCAAGGGCTTTAGGTGGTAGGTCGATTTTAGGCGATCCAAGGTCTGATAAAATGCAAAAAAATTTAAATTTAAAAGTTAAGTACAGAGAAAGCTTTAGACCGTTTGCGCCGTCAATACTAAGAGAAGATATATCTGATTGGTTTGATATAAATGTCGACAGTCCTTACATGTTATTAGTTGCAAATATTAATCTAGAAAAAAAAATAGATATGAATGAAGAACAAAAAAATCTTTTTGGTATAGAGAAACTCAATATTAAAAGATCTGAAATTCCAGCTGTAACACATGTTGATTATTCAGCTAGAATTCAATCAGTAAGTAAAGATACAAACAAACGTTATTATGATTTGATTTCTAAATTTAAGGAAAAAACTAACTGTCCTGTTATAGTAAACACTTCTTTTAATGTGAGGGGAGAACCCATAGTAAATACTCCTATAGATGCATTTAATTGTTTTATGGGTACAGAATTGGATTATTTGGTGATTGGTAATTGTATTTTGGATAAAAATAAGCAAAATCCAAAATTTAAAAAAGACTACTCTAAAGAATTTGAGCTTGATTAAATTATTTATCTTATAACTAAAAAAATTTAATAAAGATCAAATAATTTTGTTTATATGATTTAAATTTACAATGAGAAGTGGTAGTAGTATTTTAATTAAATTAATAAAATTAAAATGATTAAAAATAAAAGAATATTAGTTGTTGGTGCAGGAGGTTTTATCGGAGGCCATTTAGTTGATCGATTAATAAAAGATGGTAATTCAATAGTAGCAACAGATATAAAGCCTCAAGAATTCTGGTTTCAGGATTTTTCTGAGGCTAAAAATTATTATGCTATGGATATGAAAGACATATCCAACTGTCGAAAAGTTGTAAAAAATATTGACTATGTTTTTAATATGGCCTGCAACATGGGTGGGATGGGCTTTATTGAAAATAATAAAGCTGAATGTATGCAATCAGTTTTAATTAACACTAACCTCTTAATTGCTTGTAAGGAAAATAAAGTACAAAGATATTTTTTTTCATCAAGTGCATGTGCTTACAATACAACAAAACAACAAGATGTATTTATTGAAGGTTTAAAAGAAGATGATGCCTATCCAGCAAATCCTGAAGATGGTTATGGTTGGGAAAAATTGTTTAGTGAGAGAATGTGCAGACATTTTATGGAAGATTATGGTTTAGAGGTTAGAGTTGCAAGATATCATAATATCTATGGACCTTACGGCACTTATGATGGAGGAAGAGAAAAAGCCCCGGCTGCTTTATGTAGAAAAGTTATTCAAGCTAAAAAAGAAAATAAAAATGAAATTGATGTTTGGGGAGATGGTGAGCAAACGAGAACATTTCTTTACGTAGATGAATGTGTTGAAGGAACTTTAAGATTATTTGAGTCAAATCATTCAGATCCAATTAATATTGGAAGTGACGAACAAGTTTCCATTAATCAAATGATAGAAATTATAGAAAATATTTCCCAAGTAAATAAATTGAATAAAAATTATCAATTAGACAAACCCAAAGGTGTAAGAGGTAGATCTAGTAACAATGATTTAATAAAAAGAGTTCTAAACTGGAGTTACCAAATGAGCTTAAAAGATGGATTGACTGAAACTTACAAATGGATTGAAAGTAAGATGAACCAAGAGGGTTCAAATTTAAATAGATTTACCAAATCGTAATAAGATTAAAAATTGGAATAAATTGATGTTCCATTATTATTTTTAAATTAAACCTTAAAAGATGAGCCAATAGGGCATTATTTTTCTCTAGACATTCCTTATTAAATAAATAAACCTGAAGTTGTAATATGATTAAAATTTTTTCTATTAAAGAAATTGTCGATGCATCAGAAAAATTATTAGACACATCAAATGATAAAATAAGTAAAAATTTAAACTTAGATTACAAAGAAAAAAAAATAATTGATCATCCAAAGTCTTTCGAGGAACCTCTAATCTTAGAAAAAGAACTTGAAAACACTTCCGAGCTGACAAATAATAAAAACTTAAAAATTGAGGAAAAACAAAGTTCTAAAGTGATCACTAATGGTGAAAATAATATTGATCGCCAAGAAATAGTAAATGAATTGTATACGATGTTTAATAAAAAAGTTAAAAAGAGCACGATAAAAATTATTATCGATCAACAAAAAGAAATTAAGGAATTAAGATTTAATTTATCTGAATTAAGAAAACAAGATTATCAAAGCTTAAGAATAAACAAAGAACTTAAAAATAAGATATCTGATTTAGTTAATAATGAAAAAATCTTAAATTTAAAAATTACACAAATTCAAAGTAAATTAGATAGTTCTATAGAAAAAGAGACTGAACTTAAAAATATTAATAAAAATTTAGAAGCTGATCTTATAGAGATGAAAAAATCATTAACCTCTATTAAAGAAATTAACATGGCAATTGAGAGTTCAAAATCAAAACTACAGTCTAAAATTGATGATCTTATAAGTTATCAAACTAAATTAGAAGACAGCGATAAGATTAACGAAAATAATTTATTAATTTTAACAAATACAAAAAACAGCCTTTTTAATGAAAATGAAAAATTAAAAAATGAATTAAAATTAATGTCTGAAAATAAAAAGATGCTAATTAGTAATAATGTTAATCTTCAAAATGAAGCTTCTCTTTTGTTAAAAAATAAAAAATTATTAATTGAAATAAATGATAGATATCAAAAAGAACTAGACGAACTAAAAATAGCTCAAAATGATACTCAAGAAGAAAATTCTGCTATAGCTATCGAATTACGTGATATGAAAGATGAAAACCAACAAAATATCAAAAATAATTTAAGTTTAGAAAAACAAAATAATGATTTTAAATATAAAATAGATTTAACTTACAATGAAAAAATTGAAATTGAAAAAAATAATAAAGAACTAGAGAAAAAAAATGTTAATTTATTAAATAAAGTAGAATTTATTAACCAAGCCAAACAACAAATAAGTGAAAATAATATTGAATTAAAAAATAAAATTTCAAATTTTATTCGTAATGAAAACTTATTGTTAAATGCAAAAAATGATCTTGAGAATGAAAATTCTCTAATAAAAAATCGAAATAACCAATCATTAAATGGAGATAACGAAAAATTACTTAAGACTATGAATGAAAACTTACAGAAAGAATTATTATCAATTAAAGAAAATGAACTTAAACTGATGGAAAACAATAAAGAATTACAAAATGAAATAGATAATATAAAATCTTCTAAAAATTCAACAATTCAAGAAAATGAATTACTAAACTTAAAACAAAAACTTCACTTTCATCAAGATGAAAATTTAAGATTAAGTCATGAACTATCTAATTCTCAAAAAAAATATAAACTTATTAAAGAACAGTTAAATGAGATAGAAAATGAAAAAAGTCAGATTTCTCAAAAAATTGAGGATCTTACTGACTCACTTTCTAAAACTAAAATAATCTCCAATGTTTTTGATCAAAAAGATGTTAATTCAAATAGAAATACATCTAATAGCTCAGATAGAATAGATTTAGAAAAAGAAATTGAGAATATTTTTATAAAATCTAAATAAAATAAATAATTATTTAAAAAACTTGTTAATAGTTAGTTCTTTAATTTTTTTTCCCATTTTATTGCACTTTTTATGATTAATTTTAAATTATTATATTTTGGTCTCCATTTTAAAATCTTTTTAAATTTTTTAGTATTTGCATAAACTTGATCAATATCACCTGGTCTTCTTTTTTGATATTGTACTTTTACTCCATTTTTAATTTTCTTAAAAATATTTACAATTTGCTCGACAGAATATCCTTTTCCATAACCACAATTTAAAATAAATGATTTTTGATTTTTTTGTAAATAATTTAATCCTTTAACATGAATGTTTGATAAATCAGAAACATGGATATAATCTCTAATACAGGTGCCATCTTTAGTTTTATAATCATTACCAAAAATTTTTATTCTAGGTTTCTTTCTTAAAGATTGAATTGCTAAATTTTTAATTAAATGACCATGAGATTTTTCTATCTCTCCAATTTTGCCTGATGGACTTGCACCTGCAACATTAAAATATCTTAAAATTCCATATTTAAATTTATATTTTGAGGATAATCTTTTTATTAATTCTTCACCTTTGTATTTGGTATAGGCATAATAACTTTGTGGATTTAGCTTTTTATTTTCATTAACAGATCCTTTAACATTTCCATATACACTACAAGATGATGAAAAGATTATATTTTTAACATTAGAATTTTTACAAGCTTCTAAAAGATTTTTAGTTCCAATAATATTATTTTGATAATATTTTTTTTTGTTATTTTCTGCTTCACTAACGTTTAGATACGCTGCAAGATGTATAATCGATGTTATATCATTATCTTTAATAATTTTTATAATTTTAGATTTATTCTTGATGTCTGCTTTAAAAAATTTAGCTTTTTTATTTATTAATTTCTTATATCCAGTGATTAAATTATCTAAAATAATTATTGTTTCTTTATTTTTGATTAATTGTTCGGTAATATGGCTACCAATATAACCAGCACCACCTGTGATAAGAATATTTCCCATATTAATTAATAATTGTATTGTATTATATTGTATTGAAGACATTATCAAAAAAAAAGTATAGTAACAATTAATTAGTTTTTAATAATTTTCAAACAAACTAATATAATAATATGACTAAAATTTATTGTGATATAGCAGATTTAATTTTAATAAAAAAATTTAATAAAAAAAAAATTGTTAAAGGATTTACTACCAATCCAAGCTTGATGAAAAAAGCTGGTGCAAAAGATTATAAATCATATTCAAAAAAAATTTTGAAAATTTGCCCCGATAAGCCAGTGTCACTTGAAGTTTTTGCCGATGATTATCAAAATATGAAAGAACAAGCTTTAAAAATTAATACTTGGGGCAAAAATGTTTATGTAAAAATTCCTGTTACAAATTCTAAAGGAGTTTTTATGGGTAAAATTATTAAAGAATTAAATAGTTTGAGTATTAAATTAAATATAACTGCTATCTATAGTTCAAAACAAACTAAAAGAGTTTTAAAATTATTAAATAAAAAAACTAAAGTTATTATTTCAATTTTTGCTGGAAGAGCAGGGGATACTGGCAAAGATCCAGTTCCAGAGTTTAAAGAAAGTATTAAACTAGCTAAAAGGTTTAAGAATATTGAAATTTTATGGGCGAGTGTTAGGGAGCCTTATAATTATACTCAAGCAAAACAACTTGGTTGTGATATTATTACCATTCCACCTTCAACAATTGAGAAAATTGAAAAGTTTGGAAAATCTTTTGATCAATTAACAATTGAAACTGTAAAAGCCTTTTATAAAGATGCTAAGTCAGCAAACTTTAAAATTTATTAATTATTAAGATGAGCAATCCCCTTCCAAAAAGTTCTAAAGTTGTGGTTATTGGAGGTGGGGTTGCAGGGTGTTCTGTTGCTTATCATTTAGCAAAATTTGGATGGAAAGATACAATTTTACTTGAGAGAGATCAGTTAACTTCAGGGACTACTTGGCATGCGGCAGGTCTTGTTGGTCAATTGGGTGCAACTGCAACAATTACAAAACTTAGAAAATATTCTCTAAATCTTTATAAAGAACTTGAAGAAAAAACAGAACTTTCAACAGGACTAAAACAAAATGGAGCAATTACTATTGCAAGCTCTAAAGAAAGACTTCAAGAACTATTAAGACAAGCAACATCCGCTCAACTTTTTGACGTAAATGTTGAGGTTTTAGATAAAAAAAGAATTAAAAATTTATATCCTGTAATTAATGACCAAGATATTTTAGGTGGTGTTTATATGCCTGAAGATGGTCAAGCAGATCCAATAGGCGTTACAAATGTTTTGGCAAAAGCTGCTAAAATGGAAGGTGCTCAAATATTCGAAAAAACTCCAGTTACAAAGATATTGGTAAAGAATAATAGAATAGCTGGTGTAGAGACATCAAAGGGTAAAATAGATTGTGAGTATGTCGTGCTTGCAACAGGAATGTGGTCAAGACAAATTGGTGAAGATATTGGTGTAAGCGTTCCTTTATATCCTAATGAACATTTTTATATAATAACAGAACCCATGAAAGATCTTCCAAAAGATCTTCCAGTTCTTAGGGATTATAACGATTGTTTGTATCTAAAAGAAGATGCTGGAAAAATGCTTGTTGGTATTTTTGAGCCAGGTGCAAAAAATGCTTTTAAAGAGAAAGGGATAGTTCCTAACGATTTTTCTTTTGGAGAATTTCCTGATGATTTTGATCACTTCGAACCTTATTTGGAAAAGTCATTTAAAAGACTTCCACTACTAGAGAATGCTGGAATTAGAAAATTTTTTTCAGGGCCTGAATCTTTTACACCTGATACTCAATATTTATTAGGAGAAACTTCAGAAGTTAAAAATCTATTTGCATGTTGTGGATTTAATAGCATTGGAATTGCAAGTTCTGGTGGGGCAGGTCGAGTTACAGCGGAATGGATGATCAATGGATATATGAATGAAGACTTATATTCATTAGATATAAAAAGATTTCAAAAATTTCATTCATCAAAAAAATTTATAATGAATAGAGTAACAGAAACATTAGGAGATTTATATGGGATGCACTGGCCATACAAACAACACAAAACTTCAAGAGATCAAAAGTTACTTCCATATCATGAAGAGTTAAAAAAAGCTGGAGCATGTTTTGGCCAATCAGGTGAATACGAAAGACCCATGTGGTATGCGTTAAATGAATCTAAACCAGAGTATGATTATAGTTTTAATTATCAAAATTGGTATTCATCTGTTGAATATGAATGCAAAAATACAATTGAAAATGTTGGCTTGTTTGAACTTTCTCCATTTTCCAAATATGAAGTTAAGGGTGAAAAGGCATATGACGAGTTACAAAGATTATGCACAGCAAATATTAAGAATGAAATTGGAAAATGTACTTATACTCATATGCTTAATGAGGGAGCGGGTATAGAAACAGATTTAACTGTTGTCTGTATTGATAAAAATCATTTTAGAATAATTAGTTCAGCAGCTGTAAGGACTCATGACAAAGCTCATATATTAAAACATTTATCAAAAGATATTGAATTTAAAGATGTGACAGACGAATTAATATGTTTAGGAATTTTTGGACCAAAAAGTAGAGATTTAATATCAAAAATTACTAATGAAAATTTATCAAACGATAATTTTAAATTTGGAACAGGTAAAAATATAAAATTTGGATCTTTAAATATTTGGATACAAAGATTGTCTTATGTTGGTGAGCTTGGATATGAGCTTTATATATTAAATAAAGATGCCAAACAAATTTATGATTTAATTATTGATAATGGAAAAGATTTTGGCCTTACTCATTGTGGTGCCCACACCATGGATACAATGAGAATGGAAAGTGGTTTTTTGCATTGGGGACATGACATTTCTCCAGAAGAAAATCAATATCAAGCAGGATTGAATTTTGCAATTAGTTTAAAAAAACCATTTAATTTTATTGGAAAAGAAAAATTATTAAAAATTAAAAATCAAAAGTTAAGTAAAAGATTTGTGATGCTAGTTTTAAAAGAAAGCATTCCTGGAAAACCACTTTTATTACACGAAGAGCCAATTTATTTAGATAATGAAATTATTGGCAAAACGACCTCAGGAAACTATTCATTTAACTATAATAAGAATTTATCATTTGGTTATATAAACTCAGAACTCATTAATAAACAATTATTAGACAGAGATATTTATATTGAGATTGAAAAGAAAAAATATCAAACTGAAATTCTTTTAAAACCTTTGAAACAAGGAAATTTTAAAAATATTTAATTAGAAATATTAATTTGTTATTCTATCAAATAGCTGATTAAGTGCATATATGAAAAAAAGCAGTAG
>Ga0209047_1001914_pt1 | contig 14583 bp, 19 predicted proteins | sample SaaInlV_165m_DNA_3_FD_184681 | JGI IMG/M metagenome (GOLD analysis project Ga0209047, IMG submission 184681) | Marine microbial communities from expanding oxygen minimum zones in the Saanich Inlet - Saanich Inlet SI037_S3LV_120m_DNA (SPAdes)... | ecosystem: Environmental > Aquatic > Marine >...
TGCTTCTTGATGTAGATCTCATAGTAATGCTTCACGAACTCATTGTCACTATGGTCCTTTCCGTTCCGTAAGAAATTAACATAGTCCATGGGCGGCCAAACAGTTCTCAAGCATCCACCTGGTTTTAGAATACGTAAGCATTCTTTGAATAATGCAATGCCTTCTTCCTTGGTTATGTGTTCAATGAAATGCTCCGAGTAAATACCGGTGTAGGTGTTATCTGCAATTCCCTTAATAGGGAGGTCAGTTAAGTCACGAACCATACAACCTGGCATTGGAACATCTCGAATACCATCCCAGTTAATATCTCGCTGGCCTTTAGCGGCTAGTTCTAGGAATCTCATTTCTTCACCATTCGTAGTTTGTCCTGTGGTCCAAGATAGTGGTTTATATAACCGTCCGGTTGATTGAACGACCACTGATACGATAGTCTGTTCCAGTTAGTGTCTAACTCTTGGACATTAAACTCTGGTTGTGATAACTGGAGATTGATATACATCTGTTCAGTGTATCTGGTGTGCAGAACATAGTCGTCGACTGATGTGAATAGTTCTCGTGCTTTCAGTCTACCCTGCTTTGTCCATAACTGTAATCCACCATTAAGATACCGGTAGTTCTCGTCACGATACAGTGATGATCTTGGAAACTTCCAGTCAGATCCAAACAAGTGCTTGCCGTATGCCTTTATCCCGCGCTCATGAAGAGGTGGATTCATCACACGACCTAACCAAGATCCTCTCTTGGTGAAGATGCCTAGTTCATGAACCATTGCGACATCTGTGTTGGATTCAATTAGATCAAAGACATTCTTCCTTGTCCGAATCAACATGTCTAGGTCTAAGCATAGGACGTTATCATATTCGTCAAACGATTCGTCATAGAATAGACGTAGAGTATCCAAGCGAGGGTCGATGTGTTTGAAGTGACGAGTATAGTTCAGTTCGTATTCTGCACCACACTGATTGGCATAATTCTTCGCAGAGTTTGATCCTGCTTGTGCCCATTGTGGTAATTCTTTACCACCAATGCCTTTATCAAACGACTCGTATGGTATGTAGTATTGGAATATTAAATTTTTCATGATAGTTTACGCCCGCTGGATCACCCCGCAACAAAAAAACTTTTTATGCAACATGGTAAGTAGAACTACAGAATTGCATAACATTTCTCCAATATTTTAGGAAGCGCACCTAACGGGGTCTTCAACGGTAATCCGGTGGGAATTTACCACGCATTACAGGTGCGCTTCCTAAAATATTTTCAAGTTTATATATCTAGATAAAAAGGAAGACCGTAATTTCTAAACTGCAGTTCGTCCTGCATCGCAGTAACAACTGAGGGATAAACCGTTGGTCTTTTTTCATTATCTTTCAACACAGCCCTAATGTGGTCACTGCTCATATCAGATAGTTTAACACGTTTTAAGGGTTGGTCACCGTTAATACCGTATGTACCCCAAGTCAACGCGTTACGAACCTTCTCATGACCATCCTCTAGATAAACCGCTAAATGTTCCTCATCACCATTAGCACTGGATCTAACATAATCTAGACCTCCATCTACCATGTAATTATTGCCATTCTGATCTCTGTGGGTGACATAGTCATGTCTATGCGTACTTTCAATAACCGTACCGTCAGGTGTTCGCAATGCATTGGAGACCAGTTTATAATGACTCATTTGTTTCTCCTAAAATTAATTTCATTCTCAATCTTGTGCGGAACTCTAGGTTTACCGACGTAGACTCGATAGATCGATTTCTTCATAACGATTTGTCAACTCAGTTTTACTAATTCTATTGCAATTATGTAGAGGTTGTGTTTTAGGTCCAGAAACAGATTTATCTTTCGACTTCTTCTTGTTCTGGGGATCAAACTTTCTGTACTTTGCCATGATGGTTCCTTCTCACAAGTTTTCTAAATCTTCTTTACTATTGATCACTTTATAGATTGTCTTACCATTCTCTTTCACCGCAGCGAGTTTCATACCTCGATTACCTGATCGCTTGTACGACACATGTATCCAACCAGAATGTGGATCGCCCGGTACATAAAACTCAAGTATTAACTGATCGAACTTAAATGTGTCTACGATAAATCCGAACAGTTCTTTGTTTCCAAAGTTAACTGCTTCGATGTCTGCTGCTTCACCCTTACAGTGTTGAGATTTACTAGAACCACCGACCGCAGCGTTGAGTTTTACCGATCTAAACCCAGAAAGAATCTTGATTTGTCCGACTTGTTCTCTTAGTGGTTGTAATATATTATCGCATAACTCAGAGAGATTTTCAAGTTCATCGACCGAGGGGTGATTATCGAGGCCCATCCTCTGTGCCATTACAGATCGTGTGAATTCTTTAAGTGAAAAATTATTGCTTATTTGTATTGTCATGTAACCATTCTTTAGTCATTAAGTAGTCGCGAACGAAGTCGGATCTTACACAGTCTTCCCAACCAAATTGTATCGTGGCGAACGATGTCATGTGTTCGATCACGTGGAGAAACTTGTTGATACCTTCTCGTTCATTGTTGTTTCGAAAATCTGACTGATAGTAATCACCAGAAAATATTATTTTGGTGTTAACACCAACCCTTGTTATAGTCGAATCGAGTTCATGTTCATTACAGTTCTGCGATTCATCCACAAGAATGATGCAATTATCGAACGTCATACCTCTTATATATGAGGTTGATTCAAACGTAATATATTCATTGTGTTCCAGTCTATCGTATGCCTTTTTGACATTAAACAGACTATCACAGATTGCTCTGTATGGTGCGGTGTACGCTTGGAGTTTTTCTTCTAGTGTTCCCTTAAGATGTCCGACATCTCGTGTAGGTACAACAGATCTGATTATGATTAATCTCTCGTAAGGTGTCGACATGTCCATTACCTGTTCGAGAGCGAGATACATTCCTAGAAACGTTTTACCAGTACCCGCAGCACCTACCATTACAAGATTGAGTTGATCTTTTTTCCATGCTTCGAATGCTTCTGCTTGGTTGTCTGTTTCTGGTTGAATTGTTAATAGATTATCCAAACTAATCTTCATCCGATCGTTTTCAGATCGGGTGCTTCTCTTAGGACTCATAGATCAATCGTGCTTGTTGGTCCCGCGCCTTTCTTAATACCCTTGAGTACATCCTTCCAATCACCTGAGGTTTTATTGATGATGTTGCCGGTGTGAGTAATTAATGGTGCGGCCGCACCGATGTGGACCTGTTCCCACTTTCCTGTCGATAATATCTCTTCACGTTGAGATAGTGTTACGATCTTTTCGACCACTTCACCTGTTTCTACATTTTTAAAATCGTAAGTAGGAATGTTCTTCTCCGTTAATCATTAAGCGGGGCGTAAAGTAGTCCCCCTGTTAAGGGGGACTGCCTAGATTGATCACCCCATGTTGGTTGCTTGGTCAATCGCTGCGTCGAGAAAACCTTGTTTTAATTGAAACTTTCTCGCTGCATGCGTTTTTCCCTTTTTGGTTAGTTTATGTATATAATGTCCAAGTTGTCTTGAGTCTTTTTTCAGTCGTTCTATCTGACCGTTGGTCATAGGCAGTTCTCCGTAGTGACTTGATTTGGAATTATCATATCATGTTTGGATTAGACCCGGGTACGCCTCCTCTACAAGTTTTTTGGTCAATCCTTTCACCAGTTGTTTCTTGTCTTTCATCTTTACTAACACCTCTGCCTCTTCAGGATGAACGGCTTCTAAGATGCTGATAAACATACTTTCTCGTCTTGTTGATTTTAAGTTCTCGCAATCGCGAAGACCTTTCACAAAATACTTAAAGTATCTGTGTTGTTTGTGTATAGTGGACGGAACTGATTGGGGTGAGTTTGCTGCAAATGGTGGAGCACCTTCAGGTAGATTCCATTGAATCGAATCGTCGTATGTACCACGAAGTACATCCATTAGTGCTTGTGTCTTATAATTCTGTAAGACTTTTATCTTTTCTTTTCTTGATGATTCTTTACTGAATGCTTCAAGAATTTCGAATACTTCCAGTCGCTTAATATAACTCATTACTATGTTCTCCGTTCGTTACTATCACTATAGTGTAACCCTTTTCTTTAGAAGATTCAAGTTACAGAGAGTATTTATAACTTCAGATGCCTCGCATTTTGTCTAGATGTTTCGCATTGATCCGGCAATTTATGATGCCGTTTCTGTAGTCGTCGCGAAGTAGTACCTCACGATCAAACTGCTCACGCGCTTCCTTGTAAGAGCACTCTCCTTTGCTCATGCACAGATGTAGTATTTCTCGTCTGTAAGCGTCTCCAGACTTCGTGGAGACCTCTTCCATGATGGTTTTGTTAGAACTGAAGTAATCACGCCAATCAGATTGAACGACCGTCCTGCGGCGTCTCTTGCGTTTCTTAGTGATTGGTAGAATCTTAGGTTTCCAGAACAACTTTTTTCCTATGTACATCATGCCGTTCTCGACTTCAGTGATGATGTATACGAATCCCACCAATTCGTTGAGTTCTTCCTCAGTGGGATCGTATGTCTTGCCGTTGTATAACCATTCGCTCATGAAGTTATATAGTCGTCTTCCTCAATCTGGTTCGACTCATTTTCCATGCCACACATGGCACAGAAAACAGGGAACTCATCCTCATTAATGACACGAATTCTAGTCTCTGTTCCACAACCAGCACAATTTACTTGGTGATAATAATCTTCCACTATTTCACCAGATCCACTACCTCACAAAATCCTCCGGCACATGCTAAGGTTTGAGCACCGACTGTGCTGTCTTCGAGTTCGAACTTAGAAAGACCTGACCAATCAACTGTCTTTGGTAGTCGACTTAACAACCCATCATAGTCGGTCGCGGTGCAGTCTTGGTACGGCGCCTGTCTATATGTACCTCCATCGAACGGAAGAAAACTAACACCCGACATCCAATCAAAGTTCTTATAGACCCATGCTCCCACATCCATCCACTCGTCTTCCTTAACAGAGATAGTGACAGAAGGTTTATGTTCGCACCAATGCTTCTGATAGACCAACCACATTTCTAGTTGTTCAATAGCAGACATGTCGGTACGGAACACTGCGTTTTTATCGCACTTCATAGGGAAAGAGAACACGCTTGTTGTCGCAGGTGACGCTACATCGTCCTCAACAGGAAAACCTTGGTCAACCATGAATTGAGTTAAAGGATCATTCTTGTCTGCGCGCACTGTACGAACATAGTGAGGGTTGTGTCTCGCATGAATACCAGACGCGGCATCTACTAATTGTGAAACTGTTCCTGAAGGTTTCACACATGTGATTGCCACAGACTGGTTGACACCAAGTTTCTTTGACAACCATGCATTAGTTTCAATCGCAACTAGTTGAAGTTCATCCAGCAGTGCGCCTAGGTCGCCTTTCTTTCCGGTGGTTAGGACATTGTCCATGATACCTGTCATAGACACACCAAGTAATCGTTCTTCTTCGCAGTTGTTTTTCCATGAACTAGAAAGATATTTGAAGTTGGTTAGAGTTGACTGGAACGTTCCTAGAATTGTCGCTAGTCTGACCTTTTCTTTCAGAGACTCAACCGTATCACTCGCGCGTACAACGACCTCTGATAGATTACAAAACTGCCTGGAGCGAAGGATGATCTCGGAACATGGATTCGTACCAAACTCCCAACCGTCTATGATGCGACGACCACTTCTAGCAGACACCATATTGGCCGCTTCTCGATTGAAGATACCGCGCTCACCAGACTTAGACTCGTACAGTGATTTCCACTCGTCCATGAAGATACCAGTATCAGGTTTCCCAGTATATACCGCAGAGTTATTTGCCAGGCGTCGTTGTCCTTCTGCATGCCACCATTCACCAGACTTCGCGTGACGCATCCTATCGTCTGATAGATTAGACAGTGAGATCAACGCAGAGCGGCGCACACCACCAACGACCACAATCTCTGCAATCTTACAAACGATGTCATGACACTCAGTAGAGTTTAATCGTCGTCCCGCAGCACTGGTGAACTTGGCCACGCAGAATCTGAACAGTTCATCGAGAGGGTCTGGACCAGACGCACGACCACCGAATGTTTTTAGGAGTGCGCCGGCCGGTCGAACTTTACTCATGTCCCATTGTGGAATCTGTCCGGCATATAGAAGACCGATAAGTTCTTTCAACGATTTTGCCCAACCGAGTTTGCTGTCGGCAACAACAATCGTTGTGTCTGTCTCATGGAATTCTTCAGCAACGGATGGCATCTTCGCAAGGTTCTGACGTTCTACGCTGAATCCTACACCTGTACCATTCATTAGTACATAAAGGATCTCGTCAAAACTCTGGGGTTTGTCCACAGCAATATACGCGCAGTTATATCCTGCAACGTTTTCACGTTTGAGTGCTTCGCCTGCGGTCATTAGACATCGCATCGAAGGCATAACTTTTTGTACTAGGACTGCCTCTTCGAGTTCCTTTCGGAGACTCTTAGGCATCTTATAATCACATGACTCTTGGAGGTGCTCTTCAAAGAAATTGAAATATCGATCAATCGTTTCTTCCCACGTTTCGCGCCGTTCTTCTTCAGGTAACCACCTAGAGTAACGCGACAAATGTATAAATTCCTGATAAAGTGATGGAAGGTAATTGCTGGGCATTATAATGATGTACTCCTAAATTCTATAGAAAAGATTAAGTATAAACCTTTTTGTGTTGTATTTCAAGCAGAGTTGTGCTTAAGTTCTTTTATTTCTCATTTCTCTGTTTTTATCAATTGCTCTAGATCCAAACCAAAATGACACTACAGAAGCAAAGATTGCCTTTGTATCATCATCCCATAGAATGCCTAGTGAGTCAGTCACAGTCATTCCAGAGTCTAGTGCTTCCATAAGCAGACTTATCTCTATTGCGGTAAACAGTATGAAGAATGCATATGTGATTACAGGTCTAACCGATCGCTGTAATGCGCCAATGACTCCATCGTGCTGACTGATTGCTATGTCATGGTCAATGAGTCTTTGGTGCTCCGTGTCGGCACCCATCTCATTGTACATGTCTAGTTCGTGGGTGTATCCTGCCTTGCGCAGTTCTGCCACTTTCTCCATCTTAGCGAGTTCAAACTTCTGATCCTGCTTTGACTTAAATCCATCCATAATTGCGGGTACGACTGATGAACCAAATCCAAGTAATGATCCTAATATTCCTGCTAACATAATTTAATTCACCTTATTTGGACTGTTTCTTATTCTTAATAAATTTTAAAAATTCTTTGTGGTGTTTCTTTAGGACACCAGCAACATCTTTCACTTTATAACCAGGACCGGATCCCATGTTATACTCGTAATACCCCTCAATTTCTTTATTGATCTCCTTTGGGTCTTTCAACATTTCAGGTTTCAGGTAAGAAGGGTCAATGTCATCGAGAACCGACAAGATGTCGTCTTTGATATTATCGAGCAGTTGTGCGCGAGGATATGCTTCTTGCAAACTTTCTTTCATTTGCTTCTTTCTTTTACCGTTGACTTCTATATAGTGCCGCGTTACGACCGATGATTTCTTCTTCTTCTTTGTCTTCCAATCAGCAACGTCATCACCAGTGCCTACAACATCAGCTGTACTGGTTGGATCTCCTTCTTCAGTAAATGATTTAAACGATTTCATGTTATTATTCTCTCTATGTGATGTTGCTTAAAACCTTTCATCTATAGATTTCGCCTATAGTGAAGTGTACCTTTTTGCCAGTCTTTACATGTTGCGCTTCATATATGTCAAGGCCAAATACTATTCCTACAGGATATGATTCACTTCCTACGCGGATGCTGTCTTTAGCTAAGACTGCTTCTTCTAGCGTGTCTGATAGTAACTTCTCGTTATGTAGTTTGTAAACGCCTGGCGAGAGTCTACGGTCATCAAGGAGATACCATTTCGATTCTTCTGTCATGAAGTCGAGAGAATCGATCTCGGTCTTTTCAACAATGCGTTCTAGGTTCTTGTCCGATACACCGAAATGTTCTTTGACTAGAAACAACGCTGCGGCATATGACGCGAGTTTGGAACTACCGAACGGAATCTTCGCCATCAGTTTCTTAATATTAAACACCAAACGATGGAAGGTAGTGAATGCTGATTTCTGTTCTGCATCCACAATCTTCTCAGACTTGATCCTCTTACCTTTCGCGTCAATGAGACCAAGTTTAAATGCGTCTGTATCTTCAAACGGGGTCGTCAACATTTTGATAAAACGAAACGTGTAGTATAGATCGCCTGCTCTAGATGCTAATGACATTATATTTTTCTCAACCTCTCTATTACTTCCTTGTTCATTGGTATTTCAGTGTAAATATCGTTTGGAATAATCTTCAGGAAGATTAAGAATGGTTTTAGTGTCGACCAGTATCTATCCTCTAATCTAAATTCCAACATCTTTAACCCAGCATCTGTCCCGAACACATTGAAAATAACAATCAAGTGGTTCAGTATCAACGTCTCGTTTAACGATCCACCAGCAGTAAATCTACTGATCAAACGCTTCACATATTTAAATCTCTTGAGATCTTCATGAAATTCTTCTGCGTCGATACATATAGGGTTATAGTAATGACGCGCAGCGAATAACAGGAAGACATCTTCGTTCAGTTCTTCAAACAACTTCATATATTAATTCCAAAGGGAAAGCACTAAGTGTATATCTATCTAGTTACTTTCTACTCATCCAACTGGTGAAACCAAAATACGCTCCCACAATACCTGCTTGGGCGACAAAGAACAATCCGAGCACATCTCCGATCGCGTTAATCCTTTCATCACTGAAGAAAGGAAGAAATAAGAAAACGGTGAAGACGATCATAGAGATCATTGCAACCCATGCCATTCGCTTCTGTGATTCTGCTTTCTCTTCTCTGAGTTCCAGTTCTAACCGTCTCTCCTCTTTATCGAGGTCAGGCGTAGCAGGAGTGAACTCAATGGGATCGTCGCTCATAGTTAACAGTTAACAGTTCCATCTACGTCGGGCCGCTTTACCGCGTTCTCCCGTCCAACCTTTTGATCGAGCACAAAAACTTTTCATCGTCTAAACGATTTCACGACTCGCCCCAGAAATGTCTTTTCATGTCACCATCGATATGAAATGATCCATCAGTCGGTGCTTCGGTCAGCATCTGTGGTCCGCTTTGCGCGCTGTACCATTCGCGAATATCGCCTGGCGATAGTTGCATTGCTGACACCATGCCACCCTGTGGATCAACCCAACCCATGGGAGTGGGTATTGATTCGGGTGCGAAACTTGGTTGTCTAATCATTATGTTTCTCCATCTATGAAGACATCGGCATTAACGCCTATCTTCTTAAGGTCTTTTTTGATCCTCTCGGCAGTTGATCGATCTTTCACCGTCCAAGCAACGTCTTTGTCACTAGCGTCTGGTTGACCAAGTTTATACTTCTTGATAACGGCCGAGATTTTCTTCTCACCAACCCGTTCAGTGTCCGAGTGCCGAACGGCAATTTCGACTGAGGATTCGGTGATATATGCCATAAAGGACTTCATTACCTGTTATCACCCCTGCGCGTAGGTGCCTGCTTAGTTGCACTCGCTGCTTTCAATGCGTTGTCATAACTCTTATCTTCAGTGTCATCGTCTTTGACATTATCGCGGTGAAGTTTCTTGATCTTCTTACCATCAAGTTCACGTTCAACATCTTTGTCTTCACCAGGAGCAGCGTTCTTAGTCTGAGGAGAATTTTTAGATTCCCACATTCTCTTCATCGCATTGACATAACTATCCATGCGGAGAGTGTAAACATCATTAAACTCTTTTTCGATCTCAGTCGCTTCACGCATTACCTGATCGCGTTCTTCCTTCATACTTTTCATAAACTCCGCAACATCTTTCTCTTTCATGCCAATCTTCTTAGCAATCTGTGCGGCAGTCATGCCTTGCTTTACCATAGCATGAAACTCTTTCATCTTACCTTCTTCAAGGTCAACAGACTCCTCATCGCCTGTGTTGGTTGGACTTGCTTCTTCTTTGTAAGAATATGTTCCTGTTCTTTTCTTACGAATAATCTTATACTTCCGATGAGGCGCGCCTTTCTTTCGATCTTTAACGACATTCTTGGCTTGATCTATAGAGTGATAAACACCTTCTTCTTCGCCATCGATCATAATCACAAAGACGAACTGCTTATCGATCTTATGACCGTTTGTGAATCGCACGACATCCGCGCCTTCCTTGGTTGGACTTGCTTCTTCATTGTAACCCTTGTTCATCAGGTCTTTTTTCAGAGATTCTTCCAACGCTGCTTCTAGTTCTTCGGTGAAGTCTTCTCCATCATCATATGCTAGGATATCCACATCAACCAGACCAACACTTTCAACACCGTGTTCGAATAATACTTCGGACATATCGTCTTCGAGATTCTCTAGAACCTCACCGTATCCCCATGTAGGATGCTGGACAGTAAGAACAACCGCTTCGTTCGCGCGCTTAAGCGCAGCTGCAACTTTAGGGTGATCTGATAGACCAGTCTTAATCTTTTCGATTGCTGCTTCAGCACCGGAATAATTAGTGCCTTTATATCTCTTATCGAAGGGTATTCCCACGGCCATCTTGATTTCTTTGGCAGAGAACTTCGACGCAGCTTCGTCTACGTTCTTACTGATTGCCTTTCGACGCTTATGGAGATACTCATCAGACGAATCGGTATCGCCATCATTATCGATGTCCTTATCCTTTCTCTTCTTGAAACTCTTATTCAACGCCTTAGGTTGAACTTTGTCCATACCTTCACCGTCGTCAGACTTGTCGTTTGTGTTGTCTTCGACCAATTCGTTTAAATCGTCATTGTTCATTTCTGTCCTCTCAAATTTTGGGGAGTCTTTATTTGTTTTGCCTTCAGCCGCCAGCTCTTTAAAAGTAACCTGGGAGCTAGCCATCGACATGTCGTCATCTGAGAACGTTTCCCCTGGCTCAAAATGAGGAGACTCAGATTTAACAATTACAAAAAAATCTCGGCCAACGGGACGATCAACTTCTTTGTAGTAAACGACTGGTTTAGTTGTTTTGCCTTTTGCTCGACCTGCAGATTTTGCTTTTGTTTTTATTTTCTGTAACGCAGAACGTTCTGATTTCTTTCGAGCAGGTCTCTTAACAAAGCGACCTTTAATCTCTTGTATGGATCTCTCATGATCTGAGTTGTTCATTTCTAAAACTCCTTCTACCATTGCGTCGGCGTTAGGGATACCATCGGAAACTAAACCTTTATAGAATCCATTAATCCCGCCCTTATATCCTGCTAATTTAGCACCCTTGTTAAGAACATCATGTAGGTCGTCGTTACTTATGCCTGCTTTTCGCGCATAACCTTTGCCCATGAATGCGTCGAACGGATCACCACCACCAGCAATAGTATCAGGAGCATCCATTTCGAACTTACGCCATAGGCCGGTAATGACTGACTTACTTTGGGCGTCGGCAGTTGCTTTGTCTTTTGCTCGACCTGCAGATTTTGCTTTTGTTTTTATTTTCTGTAACGCAGAACGTTCTGATTTCTTTCGAGCAGGACTCTTAACAAAGCGACCTTTAATCTCTTGTATGGATCTCTCATGGTCTGACATCTGTTATGCTCCCTGCATAGCTAGTAGTATTTGTGAACCAACAAAGACAAGTGCGCCACCGACAATATACCAAATAACCCTTTCGTGCCAGTCTGTTTTCTCGCCTATTTTAGCGATCTTCCTATCCAACAGTTCTATTGTTTTGTTAATAAGAACGGAATCTTCCCTCTGTTCTTGTCGACGAATTTCAAGATCAGCGATCTTTTCTTCTACGCGAGCAAGAGTGACAAGCGCATCCTGTATCGCTGTCAATTTATCCTCGATTCTTGATAATCGCATATCTTGTGAGTCTGGCATTTATTACTTCCCTTACATCTGTGTAGTCGTTATTTACCTGCAGTTTTTCGATAAACGTCTGCCAGTTTCTTAGCAGCAGTTGCTCCGCCTTTGGCAAGTTGAATTTTCAATCGACGTTTGTCGTCTGGTTTCTTGAGAGCATCATGGAATGACAGCACTGCCTTTACATCTTCATGTGGAACTTTCTCTGTCTTTCCTCGACGGAAAGTTATTGGATGTTCCTTCTCGTTACTGATATCTTCGGCAGATCTCAACTGCATAATCAGACCCTTGTCCGCAGCGTCAATATACTCTCCCCGAGCATTAGGATTATCTTTCTTCTTCTTCTCAGCATCCGCTTTCTTGACAGCAGTCTTTTCTTTCTTCTTCGCTGCTTGGGCTACACGCATTGCTTTGCGCTTTGCGATCTCTGCCTTCTGCTTGTCTGTTAGTTCATCAATCTGTTCGACTTCTTCCGTAGTCGCTTTCTTGTCGTCAGATCGTCGTTGCTTGTTGCTATCGTTCTTTGCTGCTTTCTTCCGACCAAAGAATGCACCCTTACCTTTCTTAGCACCACCATGCTCTGTCTTGCCGCTTTGGTTTGCTTCATCGACAGACTCTTTCCAGACAGACACATCCGATGCCTTGGCACCAGCAGCACCGAGTTTGTATTTGATGTCCCGGGCCATTAACCCGACTGGTTTGACATTGTATCCACCGCCTGGTTTGACATGGATGATCTCATGCTTCTGGCCCTTGTGTGGACCTTTGCTGACAGATACTTTGTCGCCAACCTTGAATGCTTCAGAAACAGACTCTGATATAACCTTGTCCGCAGGTACGATAATCTTCTTACGCACACCAACAAACACGAGATTCTTTTTCTTACGTTCTGCCATCCATGTTTCGCCAGTGTCGTCAGAGAATGAAAACTTTTCACCATCTTCTAACTTACCAACCAACTTATGTTCTTTGTCGTGGAGAATAACAGAATAACTATTACCCTTGGCAATAGTAACGACATTGCCGTGTGAGTATTTCTGTTTCTTAACGGTGACTGCTTCGTCAACCTGTTCGACAGACTCCTTTATCTTGGCACGCATCTGGAAAAAGTTCATCTCTGTCTTCTCTTCAATCACTTCTTTATTCTCTGTAGACTCTTTAACCACATTAGTGAGTGATACCGCCATGTCACCTGCCGCCATTGTTACTTTACCGTTGCGGTTGTAGAGGTAATACTTCAAATTTGTACTAGTTCTACTCAGTGTAACCTTTTCGAGATTATACTTCTTGGACTTAGACTTAAAAGAGACAACGAAACTACCTGACCTGTTTTTTGCAAGAGAGGAATCAAACGTAATCTGTAGGCGATCTCCTTTCTTCAGATCAGCAAACATCGCATCGGACATTCCTTCGTTCATTTCCGTTGCTTCGTTTTTAGAACCACCGGACATTACCTTCTGAGCGAGATTAACAAGCGTTGATAGATTAGACGACTCGATCCTTTTCTTGTTTTTGTCGTTAACCTTAGCATATACCTGTGTGATCGCGGATGCGGTGAACGTGTCTACCATCTTTCCTTCAATCTTCTTCGCTTGGGAATTCTTAACGATATCCTGCATGATTTGGAATGGAGTTTGTTTTGCTTCGTCGAGTTGTTCTGTGACGTAGTTATCGAACCCGTCTACTTTGGACGCATGGGTGGACAGAATTCGTAGATATTTCAACTTAGATGATTTCGTTTCGAATTGGGGAGTTTCGATTTCACCTTCAGAAGATGCCTGTGTGAGATTGTATACGAGGCCTCTCTTTGCGTTGATCTTAATGAGAGGAAAGATATCACCTATGATGCTGTTTCTTGTAGCGTATCTGAACACAGTTTCTCCAGACTTCACATTCGAATCCTTAAGGAAACGCGTATCATGGTGAAACAGAGGGAACAGCACTATTCCAATCGCTTTAGCTGTGCCGCATACTCCAACCGCCGTATAACCTTTCCTACGTCCGTAACCGATCGCTTCATGATTGCCCCAATCGGCACGTTTGTCTAGGTACTGAGTATATTCCGATCTTGCTTCGTTGAAATTTCGCATGATGTTTATTTATATTCCTTTTTTACGCTTAGAAATTAATTTCTTAGCCTTGGCTAGATTAACTTTTTCGCCTGGGGTATCTGTCTTTGCTGAGTCGTGTCCTTCTTTTACAAATAAGTCTTGGTATGCCTTCCTGTCTTTGTTTCTCAAGTCTTTCATTTGTTTACCATATATTTTTGTCATTTTAGAATTCATGTTCTGCAACTTCTTAAACTCAGCATCTAATTGTGATTTTATAGATTTCCATTTAGGATTAGATCTTGTCTCATTGGAAGTCAAACCCACAGATGACTTACCCCCGAATGCATCGAGTTTTGCCTTGAGTTCATCAACTTTCTTTTTCTGTGCTTTGATCTGTATTGCAGAATCGACGAACACTTTACCGTAATCTTTCTCAATCTCGGTGTTTTCCATAGGTGTCATCTTTTTTGCCTTTGCAGTAGACTCGGGAGTTCCCCACTCAGGTTGGTCAGGATACCATTCGTCTGTTTTCTTCTCATCGACAGCAACTACGTTATCCAACCACTGGCGAGATATTCTTCCTTCATCTAGGGCGACGATTAAATAGTTTGCTCCTAGTCTATGGACATATCCCTTTTTGTTTGAACTCTTAATCATGACTCGATCATCTTCATTG
>Ga0209047_1001920_pt1 | contig 14556 bp, 14 predicted proteins | sample SaaInlV_165m_DNA_3_FD_184681 | JGI IMG/M metagenome (GOLD analysis project Ga0209047, IMG submission 184681) | Marine microbial communities from expanding oxygen minimum zones in the Saanich Inlet - Saanich Inlet SI037_S3LV_120m_DNA (SPAdes)... | ecosystem: Environmental > Aquatic > Marine >...
TTGCCATAAAAAAACTCAAGACATCCTGGCTAACTTGTATATTTTAGGTATAAATGATGTAGTAGTCTTTCTTGCCCCAAGAGTTGAAATTTTAAATAATGGAAGTAATAAGCCATTCACATCTATTACTGATGAAGATGTGGAAAATTCTAGAACTATTTGTGATAATTTAAACTATAAATATTATATTGTCCCTCATAATGAAAATTATGCTGTAAGTGAATACTCAAAAAAGCATCAAAGAAATTTAGCAATAATCTCTGGGGCAAGGATCTTAAAAGAAAGCATAATAAATATTTTTGAATTTGGAGTTATAAATTACCATCCTGGGCCGCTTCCAGAAACTAGTGGGTTAAATTCTATTTTTTGGATGGTTAAGAAAAATTCTAGACCTGTTGCAACAGCCCATTTTATAGATAAAAAGGTAGATGCAGGAAGGCTGATAGATGAACTTCAAATAAATTTAAACAAAGATGATAGTTTCTCAATAGTTGAGCATAAATTGTATATTGCACAGTTAAACCTGCATAAGATGGTATGTAAAAAAATATATAAAAATGAATTATTTGAATCTAAAACATATCATGAGATTCTAAAAAAAATGCAATCAGAAAATGATGAAATTTTATGTAGAAATTGTGAATTTGCATTATCAGTAAACAAAGAAAAAAATTTGAAACAACAATTCGATGAATTAGGGATTAATCCTTCTGATGAAATTGGAATAAAGTTAGATGAACTTTATCAATACTATCTTCAGAGATCAATTGATCCTGAGGGGTTGATATTTTTTTATATGCAAATTAAAAATGGTATTATGACTTATGACGATGTAGAAAAACAGATCATGCAATCTGCAGAATATATATCGATACCAAAAAAGAACATTTCTAATAATTAAAATTTTATTCAATTGATTGATAATAATATTTTTTGTTACTATTAATTTAGTTAAGGACCTGTTTTTAGATAGATTTATTCCTCTTTACTCCTTCCATAATTTAATGAGTAAAATTGTAGTTATGTATCGAGTAAAAAATGAAGAAAGATGGATTGAACAGTCTATTAAATCAGTTTATGATTTTTGTGATGAAATAGTGATATTTGATGATAATTCTACGGATAATACAAAAAAAATTTGTACACAATTTGATAAAGTGGTTGAGATTCACAGTAAAACAGATTCTACATTTGATGAATCACGTGACAGAAATTTGTTGTTGAATATGGCATTAAAACGAAAACCTGATGTATTGTTATCTTTAGATGGTGATGAGATTTTTCTACCTGGTTCTGGAAAAATTATTGGAGAAGAAATAGATATTTTACATAATGAAGAACATGTTTTTGAATTTCAATTATTTACATTATGGGATAGTTCCAATCAGATTAGAACCGATGGCGCTTTTTCATCATTTTGGCAAAAACGTATGTTTAGATTAAAAGATCAACCCTCTGATCTAAAAATTAATGATTCTCCATATCCAGGAAATTTTCATTGTGGAAGTATACCTACTAACACTGTAGGTATAGATAATTCCGTTAAAAGTAATGCTAAAATTTTTCATTGTGCAAGTTTTGATGAAACATTAAGAAAGAAAAAACATGAATGGTATGTTTCTAGAGATCCTAATAACCCATTAACAGATAATTATCAACATATGTTAGGTGCTAAAGGACGATTTTCAGGCCCTTCTTTAAAATTTAAAACAATCCCATCTAATTTGTGTTATAACTTAAACTAAATTATAAAATACTAAGATTATATGATAAACTCATGTCTAATTTCAACATATCTAAAAAAACTGAATTACAAATCATTCAACAACATTTAGAATCTATTTCTGGAAATGTATTGTTATGCTCAAATGATTCAAAGATAATTGACAGTATTTCAAGTGATAATTTACAAGTATTATCAAATCCAGACAAAACAATTTCAGATCATGTTGATAATTTATTATTAACAAATACACTTGGAGAAAATATTTCAAAAGAAAATAAAAAATTTGATACAGTAATTATTCATAATTTATTTGAGCAGCTTAAAAATCCTAAACTTTTTGTACAACATTTGAATTCAGTTCTAAATGATAATGGAACCATTATTTGCTCCATTTCAAATTTTTCTCACATAACCAATATGTTTAATCTTTTGATTGGCAATATTGATAATATTTTTTTTAACATGTCAAGGTTTTATGATTTGAACAATTTTTTATTATTTTTAAATGAAAATAATGTGCACACAACAAGATTATCTAGAATAAAACAGGAATTTTCATCTGAATCAATGAATCTTGATGATACATTAATTCCATCACAACTAATTGATATGTATCAAAAAATCCCTGATCATGATGTTACACAATATGTTTTCATGATTGGTAAAGGCAAATCTGTTTCTTCTGAAACTTTGGACTTTTCATCACAATTTCCTAAAAATTACTTATTGCCTAAGTTACAAGAATTTTTTGACAAATTTATTGAGTTTAAAGATGCTCTGGCTAAAAAAGACATAGTGATTCAAGGCTTAGAGAATTCAATCAAAGATATAATGGGTACAGGAACTGCTCTGGCTAAAAAAGACACAGTGATTCAAGGTTATGAAGAATCAATCAAAGAGCAAAAAAACTACATGAGCGATGCTCTGGCTAAAAAAGACATAGTGATTCAAGGCTTAGAGAATTCAATCAAAGAGCAAAAAAACTACATGAGCGATGCTCTGGGTAAAAAAGACACAGTGATTCAAGGCTTAGAGAATTCAGTCAAAGAGCAAAAAGAGTTTATTAAAAATCTTGAAGAAAATATACGTCAACTTGAATCAAATATGTTACAATTCAAGTTTTGGAAGAGATGATTTAGTTATGCGTATAGGAATTGTACTTGATTGGAATGTTCATGCATCAAGCTTAATGCGAATTAATTGCAACATGTTTCGTGAACTCGGTAAATTGATGAATACACAACAAAATTTTACTATTACCGCTTTACGCAAGAATACTTTGGGAATTGGTGATATCAATCAACATTATGATTGTGTCCATATTCCAAATATGGGTGGATATGCCTTTCCCAGTGAAAATATGCTTTCTTGTAAAAATATAATTTTAGGACCATCAGGAATTGATGAAGTAATTTATGGCGAGGAAGTATTTTTTGATAAATCTCTTTGGAAAATACATGAACCATTAATTAAAAAAGAAATTTCTAGATGGCCTAAACACATTGAGAAAATTTCTGCTGTACATGTTGTTGCAAATTCCGAACTAAATGAAATGAATCAATACTTAAAAATTCCAAAAGAAAAAATGACTGTTATTCCTCATGGTGTAAATCATGACGATTTTAAACCACCTAAAGACAAGTCTAAAACTAGAAAAATTATTCTTGAAAAATTTGAACTAAAAGATGAACCATATTTTATACATGTCAGTGAAATTAATTTTGCTAGAAAAAATCTCTTTCGTATGTTAGATGCATTCAAGAAGGCAAAACAAAAACAAATTCCTCAAAAATTAATTCTTGTTGGAAAAGTTTTACCATCAATTTCTAAAAAAATTGAACAATATGAGGATGTCATTTCATTAGGATTTGTTTCTGATGATGAATTAGTTTCTTTAATGCAGGGATCAGATGCCATTGTTTTACCATCTATTCATGAGGGATTTGGAATGCCATTAGCTGAAGCAATGGTTTGTGGAATACCCTCAATCACTATGAATAACCATGCTCCTCCTGAAGTTGTAGGAGATTCTGGATTGTTAGTGGATTCTCACAATATTGATGATATTGCAATGAAAATGATTCAAATTAATCAAAATAATCTGTTGGATTCACTTTCAAAAAAGGCAATTTTGTTATCTAAAAAATATTCCTGGGAAAGACATGCTACAGAAATCTTTTCTCTATATTCAAAAACCATTAAAACTAATCAAAATTGGAATTTTAATGAAAATTATGAAATTGCAGCTTATAGAACTCTTACAACTTTAGTTGAATTATTTGCAACTGATAAAAAGGATATTTTGATCCAATCTTTGCTAAATTTTGATTATTCAAAAATTATTTCATGGGCAGTTGAATCTGGTTTGTTGATACCTCAATGCAAAGATTTTCTTTATCCTTTCAAAGATTGGTTGATATCTAAAAATAAGGAGAATGAAAATGAGTCAAATTAATCCAAATACTTCTAGATTTGATAAAATTAAAAAATTATTTCATATTTCATCTGAATTAATTAGTGAATATGGATTAAGTTATTTTTTACGAATAGCATTTAGAGAATTATTATTACAAAAAACTGCATTGTTTTCACCGGATAACACTTCAATTGAAATTAAAAATGAATTTATTGTTGAATATGATGATTTTTTAAAAACCCTTCAAAATAATATTGAACGTGATTCTTTAAAAATTCAAGATTTTTCTATACAACCTTCGTTTTCATTAATATTATTTGTAGACCGAAATATGCCTTCTATTAAAAAATTCTTAGATGAACAAATTTATAAAAATTTTGAATTTGTTTTAATTTCTTCTCAAGAAAATTATATTGATTCATTCATTTCTCAAAATAATCTTATAAATTTTCAAAAATTAGTAGTGGATAATCCAAAGATTAATGATATTACATCTATTTCAGAATATGATTTTTTTGTATTTCTAAATGATGATTCTAAATTACAATCTGATTTTCTTTTTAATATAGTTCATCATATTAATCAAAATAATCCTGTTACTGATGTATATTATTTTGATGAAGATTTTCTTGATAAAAACAAAAAAAGATTTAATCCATTTTTTAAACCTGATTGGAATGCATATCTTTTACGAAGCTACAATTACATAGGAAATTGTTTTGTCATTAATAAAGAACTTTTAGTAAAACTAAATGATTTTTCACTTTCTGAAAAGAATTTTCATTATGATTTGATTCTTCATTGTGCTGAAAATACTGATAAATTTACTCATATTTCCATTCCTAGTTTTTCCACATCTAAAACACAAAAAATGGATCAATCTAAAATTCTTGAAAATCATATTACACGTCAAGGATTAAATGCAAAAATAAAATACTATGATAATTCAAATTCATATCGTGTTAATTATTTATTAGAACATGAACCTAAAGTCAGCATATTAATTCCAACAAAAAATAACAAATCCATTTTAAAACGATGCATTGACAGTCTCAAAAATAATACAAATTATGAGAATTTTGAAATTATTATAATTGATAATAATTCTGATGACAAAGAGACTTTGGAGTATTATGACTCTCTAGATTGTAAAATTATTTCTTATGCTGAACCTTTTAATTTTTCTAAAATGAATAATTTGGGATATACAAAATCACACGGAGATTATATTTTATGTTTAAATGATGATACAAAGGCACTTGATCCTGATTGGTTAACTGAAATGGTTAGCATTTGTCAGCAAAACGATGTCGGTATAGTAGGTGCAAAATTACTTCATTCAAATGGTACTATTCAACATGCAGGTGCCGTATTTTTAAAATCAGGTTCAGGATTTCATGTATTTGAAAATATTTTAGAAAAAGATACCGGATTTTTTAATATGCATAATATGATTAGAAATTTTTCTGCAGTAACTGGTGCCTGCTTATTAATAAAAAATACTATTTTTGAAAAAATCAATGGATATGATGATGATTTTGATTTATTTTATGGGGATGCTGATCTATGTTTGAAAACATTGAAAGCAGGATTTCATGTTGTTTATACTCCATATGCAAGATTACTTCATGAAGGCTCTACTACAATTAAAAAAAACTCTGAATCTTTTTTTGCAATAGAAAATCACTTACATTTTATAAAAAAATGGTCTTATCTAAAACATGGTGATCCATTTTATAATTTTAATCTTGGATGGAATTACACTATTGAAAAATTGCATTAAATATGCAGTACATAATATATCCTAGGCATATTCTTTGAAAACATGACTAGTATTCGTGAGGAGATGTGGAAAACTAAGGGTATATTATTTAATTTTGCAATTACTGATTTAAAAATTCGTTACAAAAATTCTGTACTTGGAGTTTTGTGGAGTATACTTGAACCGTTACTTATGTTAGCAGTGTTATTCTTTGTTTTTTCTTCAATGTTCAAATTTGAAATTGAAAATTTTCCAATATACTTGCTTTCAGGAATTATTACCTATAATTTTTTTAAAAATGGAACAACTATTGCATTATCTAGTCTTTCTAATCGTAGTTCTTTAATCACTCAAATTTATTTTCCAAGATCTATTCCTGCAATTAGTTCAACTTTTACTGCTTCCATAATGTTAATCGTAGAATTAGCTGTGTTGGGGGCTTTTATGGTTTATTTTCAATTTACTCCATCACTTACAATACTTTACTTAATTCCCATCTATGTGCTAGCTTTTGTATTGGTATTGGGAATTGCTTTAGGACTATCTGTTCTTAATGTAAAATTTAGAGATATTGAATTTATTTGGGGAATAGTATTACATGCTGGATTCTTTTTGACTCCTATTTTTTATCAATTTAAAATGTTACCTGAAGAAATACAAAATATTTTACAACTAAGTCCTGTAGTTCAGATTGTAGAAATGGTTCATCACGTTACATTGTATGGAACTTTACCTTCTTTGAATTCTGTTCTTTATTCTGTTGGTTCTATTTTTGCTATTTTGGGAATCGGATATTTAATTTTTAGAAAATATCAGGCAAGAATTGTTGAGGAATTGTAAATGTCAGAAAATTCAATTAGTGTAAAAAATGTTTCAAAAAAATTCCGATTGTATCATGAAAAGCGTACCACTCTCTATGAATCTATAACTGGAAGTGTTAATCGAAAACCTCACTATGAAACATTACAAGTATTAGATGATGTATCATTTAATGTAAAAAAAGGTGAATCATTTGGTATTGTTGGGCGTAATGGTAGTGGAAAAACTACTTTGTTACGAATATTATCTCACATTTATCAACCAGATAGTGGATCTGTAGAAACTATCGGCACTGTAGTTCCAGTTCTTGCATTGGGGTTGGGATTTCATCCTGATTTAACTGCAATTACAAATATTTACCAAAGCAGTATTTTATTAGGAATTAGTAAAAAGCAAATTGCAGAACGAGTAGATGATATAATACAATTTGCAGAATTGGAAAAATTTGCTGATACAAAATTAAAAAATTTTTCATCTGGAATGCAAATGAGACTTGCTTTTGCAACTGCAGTACAAGTTGATCCAGCTGTTCTATTACTTGATGAGGTAATTGCTGTTGGTGATCTAAATTTCCAAAAAAAATGTCTTGATGTAATGTTGGATTTTAAAAAACGTGGAAAATCTATTGTTTTAGTTAGTCATAGTCCTGGTGATATTGAACAATTATGTGATAGAGCTATGTTTTTGAAAGAAGGCTTCATTGATACTATTGGTAAACCTGCTGAAGTATTAGATTCTTATAAAAATTATATGCGTAGCTTACAAAATTAATTCTTGATTCTCTAAAATGACTCTTTTTGAGTATTATTAAAAATAAAACATATTTATCATATTTCTAAATAGATTATTTGTGACGTTTACTTTTAAAAAATTAAATATTCCTGAAGTTATTCTTGTAGAAAAACAATCTTTTTCTGATCATAGAGGTTTTTTTCTAGAAAATTTTAAAACATCTTCATTTGTTTCTGGTGGGATAAATACAAAATTTGTACAAGATAATTTTTCTCATTCATTGCATGGTGTTTTACGAGGATTACATTATCAGAAAAATCCAAAAGCACAAGCAAAATTTGTTACTGCATTAAGAGGAGAGATTTTTGATGTTGCAGTAGACATTAGAAAAAATTCCCCCACATATGGACAATGGGTGGGCGAAATTCTTTCAGATGAAAATCATAAATCCCTTTACATTCCAGAAGGATTTGCACATGGTTTTTGTGTACTAAGTAAAGAAGCAGATGTATTTTACAAAGTTAACAATGAATATTCTCCAGAAAATGAGCAAGGAATTATTTGGAATGATCCTCAAATTAATGTACAATGGCCAATTGATACACCTATTTTACACAAAAAAGATTCAGCATTACCTCTATTACAAGATACTGATATTGATTTTATTTACACTAGAGATAAATAAGAAATTTAAAAATTCTAAACATGAATGTTTTAGTTTGTGGTGGTGCTGGTTTTATTGGAAGTGAATTTATCCGAAATCATTTAAAAAATAACTCTGATTCAAAACTCACAAATTTGGATATCTTAACAATTGGATCCAACTTACAAAATCTAAAAAATATAGAAAATAATCCAAATTACTCATTTATCAAAGAGAATATTACTAACGAGTCTATCATTGATGGAATAGTTAAAGACGTAGATGTAATTGTAAATTTTGCAGCAGAATCACATGTTGATAGAAGTATTTCAAATCCAAAACCCTTCCTTGAAACAAACATCATGGGAACATATTCAATTTTAGAGGCAGTAAGAAAATATGACAAAAAATTCATTCATGTCTCCACTGATGAGATTTATGGAGATGCATATGGACAAGACTCTTTTGATGAGGAATCCCAAATTAATCCAAGCAATCCATATGCTGCAACAAAAGCTGCTGCTGACAATTTGGTAGCATCATATCACAGAACCTATGGAATTAACTGCATCATTACAAGATGCACTAATAATTTTGGTCCATTTCAATTCCCTGAAAAACTAATCCCAAAGACAATAATTCGTAGCATCAAAAATCTCAAAGTCCCCTTGTATGGTGATGGAACACAAATTCGAAGCTGGATTTTTGTAAATGATCATGTAAATGCCATAGAATCTCTAATTTCAAAAGGAAAAGCAGGTCAAGTGTATAACATTACAGCATATGAGGAAATCACAAACAAAACTATTGTAGAAAAAATACTTGATATTTTGGAAAAACCTCATTCCATGATAGAATATGTTGGGGATAGGCCTGGACATGATAAGAGGTACTCCATTGATTGCACAAAAATTGAAAATCAAACCGGATGGCGACCTCAGTATAATTTTGATGATGCATTAAAACAAATTGTAACTTGGTATTTGAAAAATCAATCCTGGTGGGAACCATTAATTGATGATGACACATTACATCCTCAACCTTGGACTATTAACTTAAAATGAAATTTCTAGTCACTGGTTCTGCTGGACTGATAGGTTCACAAATAGTAACAGATCTGGTACAACAAAATCATACAGTTTATTCTTGTTATCATAATACAAAACCTCTTCAAGGGATTTCAATATTGCTTGATCTTTCAGATGAACATCAAATCATACAAACTTTACAAGAAATAAAACCTGATAGAATAATTCATCTGGCTGCAATGACTGGTGTTGATTTGTGTGAAACAGAGAAAGAACTGGCAACTTTAATTAACACAAAAGCCACTGAAACTCTTGCAAAGCAAGCAGCAAAACAAAATATCTTTTTTCTTTATGTCTCAACTGATTATATCTTTAATGGAATTAATGGAATGAAAAAAGAATATGATTCATCCAATCCTTTGGGATTTTATGGTAAATCAAAACTAGAAGGTGAACTTGCATTAAAAAAATTGACATCAAGCTGGTGTATTGCAAGAACAAGTACTCCATTTGGAATTCATCCTACAAAGAAAAGTTTTCCATTATGGGTAAAAGAAAATTTGGAGATGAAAAAAGAAATTTCAGTATTAATAGATCAATTTACATCTCCCACATATGTCCCAAATTTATCTAAAATGTTAATTGAAATTGCAACTAGACAAATAAATGGAATAATTCATGTCTCTGGTGCAACAAGAATATCTAGATATGCTTTGGCAGAGATGATTGCAGGAAAATTTCATCTTAACAAAAATCTCTTAATTCCTACAAAAATTGATAATATGAATTGGAAAGCACAAAGACCAAAAGATTCCTCCCTAGATGTTTCACTTGCTACTAAAAGTCTCAATGAACGACCACAAAAAATTGAACAAAGTATTGAATTATTTGTTAACGAATTAAATTCTATTTGACAACTTTAATTTTTTGTTTTCTAAAATAAATAATTGATGAAACAAAAATGATTCCAATAGATAAAAATTCAAATATTATCCAGTCCATTTCACTAAAAGTAAAATTTTGTTGTACAAATGGAACAAATATTGGAAACTCAGTTACACCTCCTAAAAATATATCAAATGACATGTGAGAAAAAATTGCAGCAATTGATATGCCAATTAATCTTAAATCCTTTTTACCAAATAGAATAATCGTTACTACTATTATGATAATCCCAAATGTTACTGAATGAGCCATCCTTGGAATCATTTCAACTCCTAAAAATTGTATCAAATGATCAAAATCTAAAATTATTGGAAATAATCCTGAAATGATAGCATATCTGAAACTAAAGCTTGCAATGCCTGCTACAATCCCCCACATGATATGTCCTATAATGTGCTCAGGTGATACTCCACTAACTTCAAGTGGATTTCCTACAAGAAATGCATCAGGTAAAATCAAACCTAGCAAAGAAAATCCAAATGCTACTCCTCCATAGATCAAACTAGTTTTTCCAATGAATTTGAGATTTGATACTATCTTCATTAATTCATAATACAATTTCTCATAATTCAACTCTATCTACAAATTTTATGCCTAGGATTTTTGTAATTATTTTATATCTGGATATATTAGATTTTTTAAAAATGAAGGGAATTATTTTGCATGGTGGACATGGAACCCGACTTCGACCTCTTACTCACACAGGACCAAAACAGCTTTTGCCTATTGCAAATAAAGCAATGTCTCAATATGCTTTAGAGGATCTAAAGACTGCTGGGGTAACTAAAATTGGAATAATTATTGGTGATGTGTACCCAGAAAAGGTAAAAGAGTATTATGGCGATGGCTCAAAATTTGGTGTTAACATCACATACATCTATCAGGATGCTCCAAAGGGAATATCTCATGCAATAGGACTGTGTAAAGATTTCATTGGGAGTGATAAATTTATTGTATATTTGGGGGATAATGTATTGAGAAAAAATCTCATAGATTACACTAATGACTTTGTAAACTCTGATTCTGATGCAATGATTTTATTGTGTGAAGTTGATGATCCTCAAAGATTTGGAGTTGCCACATTAGATAAGAATAATCCTGGTAAAATTAAATCCATTATTGAAAAACCAAAAGACCCTCCATCAAATCTAGCAGTTATTGGAATTTATTTTCTTACTCCCAAAATTTTTGATATCATTGATAATCTAAAACCATCATTAAGAGGAGAATTAGAAATTACTGATGCATTACAAATGTTACTCTCTGATGGAATGGTAAACTATGATACGGTAACTGGCTGGTGGAAAGATACTGGAACACCTGAGGATATAATTCACGCAAATAAACTAGTTCTTGATTCTATTGGAACTGAAAATCAATTTCTTATTGATAGTGATGTAACAATTCAAGACAGTGTAATTATTGGGAGTGATACTACAATTTCTGAGGACTCTTTAACTACTGGTCCTGTAATTATTGGAAAAAATTGTTCCATTGGACCTGGAGTGAGAATTGGAAAATATGTTTCCATTGGGGATAACTGTGTTTTACAAAACTGTACTATTGAAAATTCTATAATCATGTCTGATTGTATAATTAATTCCAAAGTGGATTTGTATTCTAGTATAATATCCCATGGTTCAGAAATTATAAATAATAATACTCCAAAGAAACATCAGTTTCTACTTGGTGAGCGTTCTCAACTAAAACTCTAAATCTTACTTTAACTAATACCTCTAGTATACTGAAGTATTAATAATTTTATGATGCATTTTTTTAAGACATTATATTATTTAATTATTCTAAATATTTCAGTTAATTTCTAGTATTGGTTGTGCCATTTGATGATATCATAATACTAACATGATAATCATGGCAGTATCCTGAATCAAAAATTACTCTATACCGTGATAATTCTTTATGTTATCTACATTGTACTTTATCAAAACTAATTATTTACATAATGGTGATATGTTGATAGAATTACATTGAAACTAGCATGTATTCCAGCATATAACGAAGAAAAATACATTGTTGACGTGATTAAAAAATCCCTTATTCATGTTGATCAGGTTATCGTGTGCGATGATGGTTCTACAGATGAAACTGCAAAACTTGCCAAATCTGCAGGAGCTATTGTAATTACTCAAAGTAATCAAGGATATGGTGCTGCTATTTCTACACTATTTGATTATGCTAGGAAAAATCATGCTGATATTATGATTACACTTGATGCTGATGGACAACACAATCCAGATCAAATCCCATTACTTGTAGATGCAATAACTTCACATAATGTTGATGTGGTAATTGGTTCAAGATTTCTCAATGATGATTCCACAACTGGTTATAGAAAAGCTGGAATCAAAATAATAACCTCTGCTGCTAATTTTGGTTCTGATTTTAAACTATCTGATTCTCAATCAGGATTTCGAGCATACTCTAAAGAATCAATTGGTGTGATACATCCAACTGAACAAGGAATGTCCGTATCTACTGAAATTTTACTAAAAATTTCAAACAAAGGATTATCTCTTGCTGAAGTTCCAATATCTATAACATATGGTGCAGATACCTCTGAGCATAATTCAATATCTCATGGAGTCTCAGTACTTATGAATACTCTAAAGTATGTCTCCATTAGACACCCTGTAAAATTTTATGGAATTCCAGGAGTTGTATTGTTTATTGCTGGAATTGTTTTGAGTGGTATATTTTTAGATGCATATTTGAATCAGCAAGTTATATTTTATGGCTCTTTACTTGGGGCAGTTGTATTATTTTTGCTTGGTGCTATACTATCTGTTACTGCAATTATTTTGTTTTCAATGGCTAATCTGATTCGAGATCGAAATTAGATCTTAATACATTTTAATTCATTATTGTATATCATATATTTATGCAAATTTTCATTACAGGTGGTGCTGGATTTATTGGAATTCATTTGTGTAAAAAATTATTAGAGCAAAATCATATTGTAACTGTTTTTGATAACTTTGAGAACTCTTCAAAAACTCATTTCATATCTATGTTCAAAGACTCTGTAACTGTAATTTCAGGTGATATTGCTAATTACTCTCTTCTTCATACCTCTATGAAAAATCATGACATTGTGATTCATCTGGCTGCTAAAATTAACATCCCTGATTCCATAATTAATCCTGAATCAACATTTGACACAAATGTAAAGGGAACTCAAAACGTATTAGATGCATTACTTTCAAATCATATTTCAAAAATTGTCTCTTTATCTTCAGCTGCCGTGTATCTTGATACTATATCTAAGATTGCCGAATTTAGTAAAACCATTCCATCATCACCTTATGGTGCAAGTAAATTAGAAATGGAGAAAAAAATCAATCACTTTACTGTACAGTATAAAATTCAATCTATAATATTGAGATTATTCAATGTGTATGGGAGTGAACAGTCTATAGAATATGCTGGAGTAATTACACAATTCAGAGAAAAAATTAATCAAAATTTACCCTTAATTATTTATGGTGACGGTAGTGCAATGAGAGATTTTATTCATGTGAATGATGTGGTTATTGCAATAATTCTTGCTATGAATTCATCTGAATCCAATACATACAATATTGCAAGTGGTACTAGTACTAGTATTGTTGATTTGGCAAAAATTATGATTACTTTATCTGGAAAACCACTTGATATTATTTTCAAACCTGCACGGAGTGGTGATATTTTATCTAGTATATCTGATGTATCTTTGGCAAAAACTAGTTTAGAATTTATTCCAAAAATTTCTCTAATAGATGGATTAAAACAATCTTTGTTCAAATAATGAATTTAATATATTACAAAAAATATTCTAAATTGAAATGAAATTTCTCATTCTTGGTGTAATCCTTCTATCTGTATTTGTTATACCTACAGCGTTTGCTGAGACGCCATACATATTTGTCCAAATTATTCACAAAGATTCTGATGGAAATCTTTTGGCATATTTACAATCCGATAGAGTAACTGATGCTAATTTAACCGAAATAAACGAAATGCTAGAACATGAATCTGCACGTGGAATTGATCCTATTTATCAAAAAGATGGAAATACTTTCCAAGTGATTACACGTGAGAATACTTTATACTTTGATTCTCCATTAATGTATGCAAGTACCAGTTTGATTCAAGATGTAAATGATGAACAAAATATAATTTTAAGATTGCCTCATGATGGTTTTAGAGTATTGCCTGGTGATTCAATTAAAGTGATTTGGATTTTTGCTAAGTCTGTTTAATTCTTGGAAGTAACATTCCTACACCTATTGCAAAAAATGCTATAACTGGAATGAATCTGTATGGTTGATTTGTTTGGTCTGTAATTCCTGCAAGTATTGGCCCACTAAGTAATACCCCTGTAATTAGTATGGATATGCTGTTTGCATGTTTGAATTTTTTTGATGATAAAAATAAACCAAAAATTAATGGAACTAAAAATAATATTGTTATGTAATCTAATCTCAT
>Ga0209047_1001933_pt1 | contig 14504 bp, 1 predicted proteins | sample SaaInlV_165m_DNA_3_FD_184681 | JGI IMG/M metagenome (GOLD analysis project Ga0209047, IMG submission 184681) | Marine microbial communities from expanding oxygen minimum zones in the Saanich Inlet - Saanich Inlet SI037_S3LV_120m_DNA (SPAdes)... | ecosystem: Environmental > Aquatic > Marine >...
TATCCATATTCTGTATTACTAATTGTACCGTCATGTATTAAATCAGCATTTAACCTTGCAGATGATGAAATAGTAGCTTGTTTTGTATTTATTTGTGTTTGTAAACTACCTAATGTATTTGTTACATTTGTAGCAAAATTTGCTGAATTATCCAAAGCAGCAGCTAATTCATTTAATGTATCTAATGCTGCTGGTGCTCCACTAATTAAATCAACACCATTTATTCGTATTGAAGTAGTATCGATAATATTAAAACTAGCGTCATTAGCTGAAAGATCTCCATGAACTTTAATATTGTTTAAAGAAACATCCGTGGTTTCATCTATTTGTGTTCCAGAACTAGATGGAGCATTAACAAATTCAATAGCGGTTCCACCAGAATTTACAGCTAAAAATTTACTAGCGGTGAAAGATGAAGGTGTATCTGTTAAGTTAACAAATGTGCTGGACCCAGAACCAGATGGAGCATTAACAAATTCAATAGCGGTTCCACCAGAATTTACAGCTAAAAATTTACTAGCGGTGAAATATGAAGGTGTATCTGTTAAATTAACAAATGTACTAGAACCTCCACCACTAAATAAACTTCCATTTTGATAAATATTTCCATTAAAACTAATATCTCCTGCTACTTCCAATTTTTTAGATGCTACACTAGTTCCTATGCCAACATTACCAGAAATATCAACCATCATTCTTAATAATTGATTGCCACTAGAATCTAAACTATAAAAATTTAAATTTTTCATTTTATATATAAATTATTCATATATAAAATGATTACTTTATTCGATTAATATTATTTATTAAATTCCTAAATGTTGTTTTATATTTTGTAATTCTTGTTTTAATTCATTTATTTGATTATTTGAGTCGATATTAAACAATTTTAAGGTTTCTATTTCTTGTTGTTGTGTTTGTATTTCTGTTTGTTGTGTTTTTACGATTTGATGTAGTTCGTTTGTTGCAGCTATATGCGTACAATGAATGCTATTGTAATCTATTCCTAATGGATTTGTTTTCATAACAGCAAATTCTAATTCGGAAATATTTATCAAATCTTGAGCAATAATACCTGTTTCTATTGTATAATCTTTATTCACTTTTAATGTAGTTCCAGAAGTAGATATAGGAATGCCATTATCATTTAATGTAAAATTATGAGAAGCGTCATATAGTTTATTTGTTTTAAAATAATGTTTGGGATTAATTTTAGATATGGTAGAAAGAGCATTTATAATAGGCTGTTCATTGTGTTTTACACGATCATCAGACGATAATATAGAGCCACTTGCTGTTACAGTTCCACTAAAAATTCCATTTCCACTAACATCAAAATTATATCCTGGGGTAATACTCGTTTTTGCCACACTTACACCTCCACTAGATTTCAAACTCTGTGTAGCAGTATTTACAATTTGTTGAGAATGTTCGGTTCGTATATTCCATGACTTTAATTGTAAATACTGAGATGAATCAGCATAATCTAATATAAAAAAGGCAAATGCCCTATATAATGGCAATGATGAACCGGTAGTTTCAATAATATGAAATTCAGGATTTCCATCATTATAACCTTTACTAGTTCTACCATTTATATCCGTACTGTTACTACCGGCATTAACAAAATTACAATTTGTTAAATTATGATTACCTTGTGGATTAAACATATGTGGATTATTAGTATAAGCAGCACTATCAGCATTTGTTCCTGTATATTCATATTCACATATAAATGTCCACCCTGTTAATTCAGAATTACTACTAGATGTCATTGCGGATGTACTTTGTGATGAAGAATAAGTACCTGTACTACCAGCAATTACAAAGTGTTTTGGATAGCGTGGATATAGTGTTGAAGCATAAAATGTTCTTAATTCAAATGTATATTTCCATCCAGTTGCGTTTAACATATTAGTAGTTGCTGCTGTTCCATCAATAGTTATATCACTGGAATTTGCAGTTCCAAAATACCACCAACCCTTAACACCAGTCATACTTTTTCCAGAAATATTATAAGAAGCTGAATTTGTATTTGTGTCTTTCAATAAAAACACAGTATCGGAAGTACCTGTTAAATAACTACCACTTGTATTATAAAGTTTATTAGCAGCATAATCCACTCCATAAACTTCTGAACCGCCATATCTATTCCATCCACCTAATTCAGCTTGATATGGAAAACTAGAAATAGTATGTCCTATATTAATTAATCCATCCAAAGATATGTTACCGCTAACATCTAATTCTGAACTAGGGGATGTTTTACCAATTCCTACCTTTCCACTATTATAATAAATATCGGAACTACTAGTTGTCCATTGAGAACTACCTCCACCACCTCCTCCTGCTGCTACTGCTGTGGTAACAAAAGCAGTAGTTGCTATTTGAGTAGTATTTGTTCCAGAACTAGCAGTTGGAGCCTTTGGTATACCATTAAAAGATGGGTCGGATAAAGGTGCTTTTACGTCTAACGCTGCTTGTAATCCAGAAGTTTTTGCTATTGTTAAACTCGCATCAGTTATAGTATCTTGTTTAGCATCTAACGCTGCTTGTAATCCAGAAGTTTTTGCTATTGTTAAACTCGCATCAGTTATAGTAGCTTGTTTAGCATCTAACGCTGCTTGTAATCCAGAAGTTTTTGCTATTGTTAAACTCGCATCAGTTATAGTAGCTTGTTTTGTATTTATTTGTGTTTGTAAACTACCTAACGTATTTGTTACATTTGTAGCAAAATTACCAGAATTATCAAGGGCAGACGCTAATTCGCTTAGTGTATCCAATGCTCCTGGTGCTCCATTTACTAAATTTGATACAGCTGTGGTAACAAAAGCAGTAGTTGCTATTTGAGTAGTATTATCTCCGGCTGATTGTGTTGTTCCCGTTGCTGTTATTGAACCATCTTTTAATAATACCCCATCTATCGTGACCCCCGAAGCAGCTGTTTTTTCACTAATAGTATCTGTTGATAACGTTCCATTAATAGATATATGACCACCGTCACCAGTTAATAAAATGGTAGCACTATTACTACTATTTTTAACTTCTAAATCTCTGAAATTACCTTGTCTTGAAGCTGAAATAAAATTAACGCTACCAACAGCATAGTTTTGAGCACTAACCGTATTTGCTGTAACATTCTGTGCTGTAACAGTATTGTCTTTCAATAAAACACTATCAATAGTGACCCCAGAAGCATCTGTTTTTTCATTGATTATATCGACCTCTAATGTAGAATTACAACTAATATCTCCGTGAACATATAAATTATTCATGGATATATCTACTGATGTAGTTATGATTGGTTGTTTGGTGTTTAATTGTGTTTGTATAGCACTTGTAACTCCATTTAAATACCCATATTCTGTATTACTAATTGAACCATTGTGTATCAAATTAGCATTTAATCTATTTGAAGCAGAAATAGTTTCTTGACCAACCTCCAAATCTTCATCCCAATCATTCGATATTTCTGTTTGAAAAATATCTTTTACTGAATAATTTTCTAATCCACTTAAAGTTCTAGCATACGATTCCCAATGATGTAGTTTCATATCTGTTAATTGACCTACACCAGCAAAAGCAAGTGCTGCACTATCCGTCCCACCATTATTAACAATAGAAGTTGGAACAATGTTTTTCTTTCTTTTTTTAAATTTCATCTTGCCACCAGATATATCAATTTTATGATCATCACCAATCCATAATGAATTATCAGATAAGAAAAGATGTCTAATTTTATATTCCGCGGAACCTAAATCAAAGTTAGCATTAGTAGTTGGAATAATATGTGATCTTAATTTGATTTGATTATTGCTTTTATTTGTTCCCAATACCCCACTAATATCTAAATTATTAAAACTAATGTCATCGCCACTAGAAACTCCTCCACTACTAGCAACCGTCCCAGCTTCCCATATATTATCAGTAGAATTCCATACAAGTGCTTGACCATTAGTGGTTGATGTAGAATTAAAAGATACATCACTAAGGTCATTTACACTATTATTGGTAATTGTAACTGCTTGTCCAGAGGATTCTCCTATTGCTGTGATTCTAATACTTGGTTTAAATAAATAAGAAGAAATATTTGATGTTGTAATAGTTACTCGCCCGGTAGAAGAACCACCACCACTTTGGTCACCAGTAGTCCATTGAAAAGCAGTATGTAACCTTGATGCTAAATTAGGGTCAATATGTTCTCTTACTTTAACAGTAAGTGTCTTATTAGTATTCCAACTAGACACTTTGGCATTTGCTAAATCATTAGTATCTCCTATACTTATAACGAACTTTAATACATTTGTACCTGCTACATCGCTCCAACTGTTAATCATTCTTCTTTGATTTGTACATTCTGTACCATCAATTGTAAGATATGCTTGAATGCCATGATCACCACCATCATCCGTAGATGATGAAAATGTAAATTCATATATCACCTGTTTTGTTCCCGGAGGTGGTTTATAGTCTATTTCACTACCTGTTGCTGTAGTTCTTGTACTTGATAACGACTGCAACGTTGTTACATTTTGTAATGTATAAGTCCCACTTTCTACTGTTACACTCCTTCCATCACAAACACCCGCTAAGGTTTCCAATACGTGTCCTTGTTTTGTGTCGGTGGTTGCTAATGTAGTAGGGACAAGTTTTTCACCATCCCATTTTAATGTTTGGTTTACTTGTATACTATTTAAAGAAACATCACTAAGGTCATTTATAGAAGTAGCACTTAGGTCTGTAAGACCACCACCTCCACTACTAGCAACCGTGCCAGGTTCCCATATTTTATTTGTAGAATCCCATACAAGTGCTTGGCCATTTGTTGTTGATGTAGAATTAAAAGAAACATCGCTAAGGTCATTTATAGAAGAAGCACTTAGGTCTGTAAGACCACCGCCTCCACTACTTGCAACCGTGCCAGGTTCCCATATTTTATTTGTAGAATCCCATACAAGTGCTTGACCATTTGTGGTTGATGTAGAATTAAAAGAAACATCGCTAAGATCATTAATAGATATATTTTCCATATCTAAATATTGTTTTTGTATTGTGTTAGCATTCCAAGTTCCAGCTGTTAATATTCCTACTGATGTAATTGAGGTTATATTTGTCCCCTTTACGTATATTTTACCCCCCATATAAAGATGATTTTGACATTGATAATACAAAATTTGAGGTGTACTTGATGTTATTGTAATTTCAACATAATCTCCTAATGAACCAGCATTAACCGTTCCATTAGTAGTAACATTTGTGTTATATTGCGATGATTTTCCTTGATCTAAGTAAAATTTTATAGGATGCGTATTATTCGTAGAATGACTTTGATTAAATCTATATGTTTTTCCAGATGTAAAATGGATAAAAGGTGTTTCTATATTATTAATAAAATAAGCGTTTGAACTACCCGAACTATTAAAAGCACTACTTGTTTTTGAAGATACGTTTACATCTAAAATAACTACCTCTGTACTTTCTACCTTTGTTTGTATAGAAGTTGCTTTAATTGTTTCACCAGATATATCTAATTCAGATATAGTAGCAGTAGACGCAATTAAATTTATAGTATTTATAGTTCCACTAACATCCAAGTTATGTTGTGGATTATTTGTTGATATTCCCAAATTCCCTCCTATTATAACATTAGAACCATCTATAACTCCATATGAAAGTTCCGAGTTTAAATAAAAAGTATTAAAACTCATATATATAAATAATATTCATTATAAATTTATAAAATAACATTTTAAATAAATTATGTTATTTTATTTTTATTTTTTTAAATATTGGGAGAGATGTTTATCCCTAAATGTGATATTACATTTTCTAATTGAGATTGTAGCGTAAATATAATGGTTTTTAATGTTTCATTCTCCTTTTTTAATGTTTTTATTTCATTTTCAATAGTTTGTTGATTTGTATCTAATGATTGTATTGCTCCATGATGTAATGTAAATAATTGTTCTTTATCTAATGCTAAGAAATCATTTACTTGATGTCCATAAATAAATATGTCTTCATATATTTTATCAAATAAGAAAGATTTTGAATCATATCTACAATTTTTAACATCCTTCATAATTTCACTATTTTTTCTATCAGATACATAAAAACGAACAACTCTATTATTTTTTAATTCGATTGAATCATCAAGAATAGTTAATTTCCATTTTTTATCTATTTTTGTCCATGTTATGTTTTCAACTGCCTTAAATACATCTGGAATAAACTCTTGTTGTTTTGTTACAACATTTGGACATATTTTTTCAACATCTTGGGCTATAAAACCATACACTTCCTTAGAACCATTCTTAATATAATCCACAAAATTATATTTCTTTGCTTTTAATTTTCTAACAAAAGACATACAAGCAGAAGGAACCAAATCCACAATATATTTTTTAATTCTCATATCAGAAGAAGCATAAAAACTTGTTCCAGTCCAAATACCTTTTGTAGCGTATATTGATATTTCTGAATTTTGCGCGGATTGTGTAATAGACGCACCACTTTGATCTAAATATCCAACATGTGTTATATTTGATGTAGAATGACTATTTACTGTTAATGGAAACAATGGATTTGATGTTCCTATACCAATATATCCATCAGATGGTTTATTATATAATAATTCTGTTTCTGTAAATGATGTCCCATCCCATTTTACCAATTTACCCGTAGCTATTCCATTGACACTTATATCACTTAAATCATTGAAAATTACTGGAATAGCGTTACTAATATCATTTATGTCTGTTGATAACGCGGTAAAATGTGTGGTTTCTCTCCCAGAAAGATCATTTATCTCTGCTGATAACGCTGTAAAATGTGTGGTTTCTCTCCCAGAAATGTCATTTAAATCTGTTATAATATTCGTTATTGTATTTCCACTCAATCCAGTTACATAATCTTCCAATTCTTTTAACGTATCCAACGCTTCTCCTGCACCACCTATTACATTAGAAATATCATTGTATATACGTGTATGTAATATATTACTTAAATCAACTATTTCCCTTGTAAGTTCACTTGAAGTATAATTTGATAAATCAGTAATCTCACTACTTACCAATGATTGAACAACACTAATTTCAGTAGAAGTATCACTTGATAAATCACTAATTTCTATGCGTAATGTGTTAAATGTTAATGATGATAAATCACTAATATCTCTCACGGTTTCACTCTTTAAATCTGATATTTCAGTCGATAATTCCAAACTTAATCGAGATTTTTCCAATGATAATTCCGAAGATACATATCCCGATAAATCTGTGATTTTAGTATTTAATGTATTAAATGTTAATGATGATAAATCACTAATATCTCTTGCTGTTTCACTACTTAAATCACTAATTTCAATACTTAATGTGTTAAATGTTAATGATGATAAATCACTAATATCTCTCACCGTTTCACTACTTAAATCATTGATATTTATACTTAACGTGTTAAATACAATAGAGGATAAATCACTAATATCTCTCACTGTTTCACTACTTAAATCATTTATCTCTACACTCAAAGAATTAAATATTGTGGATGATAAATCAGCAATGTCTTCTTCATTCTTTTTATCATTTATAATAATGGTTCCTTGCATTGAATTATGTGCTGTGCATTGATAATACAACGTAGAAGGAGCATTAAAAGGAACGTCAAATATTATATTTGTGCCATCACCGCCAGCATTGTTAGTAACACCATCATTATATGCTGTTCCAGAAGTTCCTTGTGTGCTTTGTATACGGAATGGATGTCCGCCTGAACGATTGTCAAATCTATAATTTTCACCTCTTACCAAATACATAGTAGGATTTGCTGAGTTACTTAAATTACCAGCACCTGTAAATGTATAAGCAGAAGAACCGTTTGCTCCTAATTGCCAAATACTTGTATATTGTAATATGTCAAACGCAACAGAAGATAAGTCCGTTATTTCTTGATTCAAAGCAACAATATTCGATGAATTATCATTTGGTAAATTAGATACTAACCATGTTGAACTTACATCACTATATGTTAAATAATGACCATTTGAAATATCAGTTAAATCAACGTTGCTTAAATCTCCTAATGATTCTGATTTAATATTAGTCAATCCCAACCCAGTATAGTAAAAAGAAGTTATAGGAACACCATCAGTTGTAATGATATTATAACTAGGATCTGGTGTATAATTAAATTTCAACTTGTCTAACCATAATTGATCAATTTCTGAATAAGATGAACCAGATGAACCAGATGAACCAGAAGAACCTGATGAACTAACATTACCATTATTTCCATCTGCTAAATCTGTTATTTGGGCTGATGTAAGAGCAGCATTAAAAAATCTTACTTCATCTATTACCGCCTCTAAATTATAACCACCTTGAAATAATGCTAGCCATTTAAATGCAGAGATTGGTGTTTCACCGTCGGGATATTCAATATAAAAATGATGCCAATTATTATCACATATATTTATTTTACCTGAGGCTGTTCCAGATGTTATTATATTTAAAAAACTTAAACCATTGCCGCCAGCACCACTGGTAGTTTGGTAAAGTTGTGGACCAATACCATCAACATAAAGATTAATTTGGTCACCTGTTGGTAGAAATCCTGAACCACTGGCTGTACCATATGTACCAGAATCATTGGAATAGTATCTAAGAGCATTACTGTATAACCACATCAGACCACCTTGATTATTACCTGTTTCCGAACCATCATCTGCTCTATTATCAAAAATAGTCTTTGTGTTTCCGTATGCAGGAATCTTTATATGAAAACTGACCGACCTTACGGAAGCAGGTAAAGTGCTATTTGATGTTCTTTGAACCCATTGGAAACCAGATGGACTATTGCCTATTGTGCTCAGCGCTTTTCCACCATAACGACCCGTAATATATGTAACATCATGCGTTGATTCAAGAGTAACATCTTCATTATCAAAACTTTCATAATATATTTGAGAAGACAATTCAGGATTACTACTACTACTATCACTACTACTACCATTACCATTGTTTCCAGCAGCGAGGTCTGCTATTTGAGCTGTGGTAGCTGCTGTATTGAATAGCCTAACTTCATCAAATTTACCACCGGCACCCCATTGAATGTATTGAGATTGACTGGAATAGGTAGATGATCCATCATCCGGATGTCCAAATGTAGCAGGCATATTTGTTGCAGAAGAAAATTCAATATAAAAATGATGCCATGTGTTATCAGCATAAGTTATGGGAGTATAACTGGATTCCCACGAAGTTGTTATCGCGGATGATTGATCTACGCCATTAATATATAATTTACTTACAGCACTGGTTGAAGATATAAAAGAAACTTTATCTTTATTTGCATTTCCAGTTTGATTCTTAAAAAACAATACATTCATTCCATTTGTTTGTCTATTATTATCAAATAAACACGGCATATTGGAACCACTATTAGCACTATCTCTATAATACCAAAAACTAACGGATTGATAAGTTGTAGCATTTATTCTCCATCTATTATAATTATTTTTACCTCCACATTGTAAAGCATAATTACTTGAATTATATCCTCCTGAAACAATAGTTGCTGTGGTTACATCACCACTATATGCGTTGTCTTCAAAATTTTCATATAAAACTTGGGAAGCCAAATCAGGATTGCTTCCACTACCACTACTTTCCGCTCGTGTTTTTAATTTAACATAAAGAAGAGGCCAATGTTCATTAGCATTTGAATGTCTCCATCGAATTACTAAGCTATCATTTGCTTGTATAACATAATTATTAACGGTTAATTCTGTTGCATTTGAATGTGAATAATTTTCAATGTGCCAATCTGTATCATTATTCCATGTTGTGACTGTCCCAGTGTTTAACGTTGTTCCTGAACCTAAATTAGTTCCTCCTGATATATCCAAAGATGTATATGTTGTGCCATTTAATATTCCAAATTTAATATTCCAATTGCCACCCCATGAGTCACCACGGATTAAAACCCCACTTAATAAATTTCCAACTAAACCGGATGATATATCTAGTTTAATAATAAAAGGAGCATGAGTAGAATTGGTATATGATGAGGTTACTGCACTGTATGTAGCATCATCATTATCAATAATCTTTGATAAATCACCTCTATCCCTTGCATGCGCTGTTCCATTATGATTTATTAAACTAACAGCAGTTGGTAAACTTGTAACTGGTGAACCATATGTAGTTCCACTACTTCCACTACTTCCACCACTACTACTTCCAATATTTAACACTAAATTATTACTACTTTCATACGCACTTAATACTGCTATACTGGAACCGTCATAAACTAAATTAAAATTACTTAAACTAATATCACTAGGAATACTGGATATATCTCTTGAAAATTCTATAATAATAGAATCAGAACCATCATAAGTTACATTAGTTACATGAGGTTTTATTTCATAATTTGTAAATGATAGATTTCCACTACCATCAGTAATTAAAAATGTGTTTTTACTACCATCTGTATTTGGAATCGTTATCTCTCCCAATGTTAAATTAGCACTTGTATTAATATTTGTATGATTACTATTACCCAATTTAATTGTATTAGAAGCACTTGGGTAAGATTCATAACCAATAGCAATCGCATTTGAAATATCTACTGGAAGACTACTAGATGTAGAAGCATTAGTAGTTGAATTAGACCCAATAATTACATTTTGATAACCCGTAGTTAAATTATTTGACGAATAAGCGCCTATAATAACATTATCATATGCAGTGGTCATTGCTCCCATATTTCCTGAACCAACAACAACATTTCTACCTGTTTGACTACTACGATTACTTAAACCAGACGAAGATGAATTACCAGCACTATCTCCTATAAATACACTATAATTTTGACCCACATTTCTGGCTGCTTCTGTTCCAATAATAATTGTTCTATTAAATTGAGCAGCATCTCCTGCACTATCACCTAAAATAACACTACTAGATGATTCGTATCCAGTACCAGCATTATAACCAACAACAGTATTAGATGCCCCCGCTCCAACCGACGATAAAGCACCTGAGCCGATTGCTGTATTTCTATCTGCTTGACTACTTGTAGTATTATATAATGCTCTATAACCAATTGCAGTATTGTGTTGTAATCCACTATCATTTGCTTGATCCATTGCTTCATAACCCAATGTCGTGGTGTATTCACCTCTGGTTGTGGATGCTCCTATAAAATAACTATTTGCTGTAATAACACAATCACATAAATCATTGATGGTTAGATTATAAGTATATCCCGATAAATCAGTCAAGGTTGAACTTATATCAGCCACGTCATTTGTTGGAACATAATGAGTTCCGTCAAAAGTCAAAAATTCACCCACACTTATATTTAAAGCACTTATATCCGATAAATCTGTTAATTCTCTTTCTACTGGTGTAGTTAGTAATTCTAACATAATATCATTATCATCATAATTATTGAATAAGTTTTCTATATCGTTATTTAATATTGTATCATCATGAATTCTTAAATCTTTAATTGTATAAGAACCACCATCTCCATGAATAGATGTTCCAAATAATAAAGGATTACTTGAAGTAAACGCACCAGATAAATCAAATTCCATATAAACAAAATTCCATTCATCTTTGTGTAAAAGAGCTAGTGAATTATCGGATGGGTCAGCACCAATTCCAACTGTTTCATATGGAATATTATCTTGATTTACAAATTTTGAAAATCCAATACCAGCGCTAATATCATTAGCACTACCATACTCTACAAATTGATTACTTGTTAATTGCGTATGAGTTAATACATTTCTACCATCTACAATGTAACCACCTGTCCAGTTTTTAATCCAGAACGATACTGCTTTAATATGAATCGAATTGCCATTTTCAGCTGGAACTCTTAAATAATTATCGGAAGAATCGCCAATAATAACACATCCAGTATTACCATCTTCAACAACACTATTTATTGATTTAACTCCTAAGTTATAACTACCATTTAAATTATCACTAATATCTACATTATTTAAGTATTGATTTACATATGGGAAAAAATTAAAACGAGCAATTGTATTTGAAGCTTCATTATAAATATAATTTGAAGAACGTTCAATTAATACTTCTAAGTAATTACGATTTGTAAAACTTGTAGCGCTAATATCAACAATAGTGCTTCCATATGTTTCTCCACTAGTAACAGGACTAACAATTGCGTTTGATATTGTTTTACTTTGAATAGTTTGAAGTGTTCCAGAATTATCATAATACTCATTAATATACACATTATACCCAATAGTAAGAGGACGTTTATTTTTCTGATTAATTCTAATCTTATCAATAGTAATTCTTCTATCTAATAACAAATATTTGGAATTAGAATTGAAAAACATATTTTGAGAAACATCTTTAATGTTTGATTTTGTAAAATTAAGGTTTGGTATAGTGCTTCCTCTTCCTCCAAAAGGTGCTTCTCCTGGAACCACACTTTCCCCATTCCACATTAAAAATTCTCCATATTGAATATTATTAAGACTAATATCACTTAAAGTTGTAATTGAATCGCCTGGTAGAACTGGTTGTGTTCCTGTTCGTATATAAGGTATACCAGCATAAAACATAATATGTGCTGTATCATCATTTGAACTTAGGAATATTATATTACCCCAACTATCAAATATCATAGAATGAATATCCAAAAGACCTGTATTTATTGGATCTGTGGTTGGATAATTTGAACTATTAAATGTTTTTGTGTTTTCATTTACTCCTGGACCTGTTATTTTACCAGCAATAGTTGTTACATCTCCTAGATTTTGATTTGATGCGTTTGGTGTAATTTTTTTAATTGAATATCCATAAATTCCTGTTCCTACATAAAAATCATTGGTAGATGGATCTTTTATAACATCCATAATTTGCTGTATTCTTGCTGTTGTTCCTGTTGCATCTGTATTACCCCTTTCAGTTGAATTACCACCATTATGTGTATTTGTTCCGAAATATACCGAAGCATTGTTATAAGATAAATCCACTCCCGATACGGCAGTTAATTTAGACATCCCATAACTATGTATTAAATAACCATTATTGGAATTATCCCATATAACACCCCATGTATATGTTCCTGAAAATTCACCTGGTTTAATATATTCACTTTGTGTCATAGTTTGAATATCAAATTTCTTTACACCATAACTTCGTAATGTACAACCATAATATACATTACCACTTAAATCAAATTGAATATGAGTTGGTCCTGGTCTATCACCATAATTGGGACTTGTTATTTTTGTATTTGAAACAACCGTAGATGTATAATTTGTGAATGGATTTAATCTCATCAATGAACCATTTTCTATCGTTTCATCGTCAGAATCATTACCAATATAAATAAAATTATCATACTTACTATATTTAATATCTACAATGCGATAAAATCGTGATGTTCCAACATATCCATCGTTATTTGCTCTGTAAGGACTTCCACTATCAGTTGTATCTGTTCCTCCTGCTACTTGTATAAAAGCATCTGTATCAATATCATATCTCCATATTTGTCGTTCATTTTCAGGAACAATATAAACATAACGTTTGTTATTTAATTCAGCATAAGTCAAAAATTTATATTCACTTGTAAACGCACGAATAATACCTGTATACCCAACTCCATTATAAGTACTATGAATAGGATTTTCAGTTATATAAATATCATGATTATCTACCCATTGTAAATTACCACTGCCATCTGTTTCTAATACTTGATTTCTACTTCCATCAGTATAAGGAAATGTTAAATTACTTGGAGCTACGGCTGCACCATTAAACGATAGAACACCAGCATTATTATACAATTTATTAGTTGTAGTTGATCCTGTAAATAATTCTAATTCTACACCATTATTTGTATCCACAAATGCTGAATTCAAATTTCCAAAAGTATTACCAGAACCATCTATCAAAGCACCTGTAATTTTTAAATCACCATTTATTTCAAAATCAGCAGTAGGTGTTGTTGTATTAACACCAATTTTACTATTAGCGTGATCAAACGTCATGAATTGAGAAGATGTTGTATTTAGATGATAATTGTCAAAATGAGATTTCGATTGTTGAAACCTTAAACCAAATCCATTATACATATTACCGTTTGATTCATCTCTATCTGTTAAAAATAATTTAGCCACAGAAGTTCCAGATGAAGCACGTGATTGTATCATTAAACTAGAACCACTTGTATCAGTTGAACGAACTTGTAATGTAGTTGTAGGAGTAGAGGTTCCTATTCCAACTTTTTGTGTATTACTTACTGTATATAAATAATTAGTAGTTGACTCCCAAGGCAAATCATCTATCGTTTGATATACCTGTGAAGATAAATCAGATATATCTCTTATTACCTCATTACTTAAATCCAAAATTTCAGTGGAAAGTAAATTATTTATTAATACAAAACTAGCGTCTACATTTCCAAATACAGAATCGTTATTACCAATATTATTAGCAATTGTTAAAAAG
>Ga0209047_1001951_pt1 | contig 14369 bp, 10 predicted proteins | sample SaaInlV_165m_DNA_3_FD_184681 | JGI IMG/M metagenome (GOLD analysis project Ga0209047, IMG submission 184681) | Marine microbial communities from expanding oxygen minimum zones in the Saanich Inlet - Saanich Inlet SI037_S3LV_120m_DNA (SPAdes)... | ecosystem: Environmental > Aquatic > Marine >...
TTTTCTGCTTACCGTAGCCATGCCAATCCACGCAAAAAACCTGATCGGTGAATTGTCGGCAAATTTCCGCGGTACGGTCCGTACTGTGACTATCCAGCACAACAATTTCATCGGCCCATTTCACACTCATGAGGCATCTCTCAATATTTTTCTCCTCATTTTTGGTAATGATCGTGACCGACAACTTTTCCATAAGCATATTTTCCGAAAATGAAATATCCCTGAAACGCGACCCGATTATAACACCTAACAGTCCTTATAAAAACCTTCCAAGTGATTAATTTTACTGCATTTCTGGATTATTGTGCTATTATTAGGCCGGAATAAAACTATGGTGAGACTTTGGAATTTTCTTGTATTTCATTGAGGCGAGAATGCCAAAACAGGATATTTTTGACTTAGGTCAGACAAAAAAGCCAACTCCAAACCCAGAAGAAGGACATCCTTTTTTGCATGGGAGAAACTTCTTGCATCACAACCCTTCTCTTAGACTCCAACCCACCCCATGAATATGATCGAACAATATTTACAAGTTGCTATTGAGTTTTTTAAAGAAATCTGGTTCCAACTGAATTCCCGATTTGACTTGGAAAATACAGAAGCTTTTAAATTCCTCAAACCTTATCTTATCCAACTTCAGGACAATCCTCTCTATATTGGTATTTCTCTTACCGCACTCTTTCTTGTGCCATATGCCCTGATAAAAATCAGAAGCGTCTCCAGAGAACGCGAACAGAAACTCGATGAGCTGATGGAGGAAATGGAGGAGGAATACGATGAAGATGATCCGAGAAGGCTTCGTCAGCCTGAATCCGAACCGGACGATGAAGATGAAGATGCGGCAAAGCCTCTATTTGGAGACGATGAAGATACTTCACCGGGCTATACGAAGGTTCTTGATGACATAGAGGGAAAAGATATAGAGGACGAAGATTTTGAGGCCGAATTAGAAGAGTTTGAACTTGAGTCTTCTGAACCTTCCTCTGACAAGGAAGAGATCGGTGACCCCCAAGAAAGTATGGAGCCTGTCAGCTCACTTTTAACGGAGGACGAGTTTGACAAAGATCTGAATGAGTTCATGACGGAGGAACCTGACTGGGAGGAAGAGGAAAAGGACGTTGCCTCAGAGCTCAGTCTTGATGATTCCTCCCACGATGAAGCCATCAAAGAGCTCCAAGAGGAAGGAGAATTGACAAAGTTGGATGAAGGAATGTCCGATGATGACCCTTTCTCGAACTATTCCGAACTTGACGAGGATGAACAAGACAAAGCCATCAAGGACCTTCAGGAAGAAATGGAGCGGACTATCAATCAACTGACCCAGCAAATTGATGAGCCCGATGAGATTCCGAACTCCATCAAGGATTTGAGTGAAATCCATATTGGCGGGGATGCCACCATTGACGAGGGATTTTCCTCTGAGGAGGAGGAAGAGGAGGAGTATTTTCTGGAAACTCCCCTGGAAAAAATGCCTGATGTTGGTTCTCCAGATCGCCAAATTGAAGAAGCCCCTCCCCTTTCGGAAGAACCTTCTGACACCTCGATCTCAGACCTCTCAGACTCGGAAATTTTGGCATCGTTAGAGCCTGAACTGGAAGAAGATGGCCCGGAATCCGTGACAGCGCCTGAAGGAATGCCCGAGGGCATTTATTATGAAACAGAACCAAATATTTCTTCCGAAGCTTTTACATTTGAACCGGAATCTGATATTTCAACACACGAACTTGATGATGAACCAGAAGTCATTTCCGAAAACTTCACTTTTGAAACAGAAAGCGATGAGCCGGAAGTTCTTTCCGAGGGTTTTACTTTTGAAACAGAATCCGTCGAATTGGAGGACATACCGGAACCCGAATTGGGTACGGAGCGGCCCCCAGTACCCATGGAGCCAGAGACAAAATACTCCTCTCCAGAAAAAACTGACAGCCTGATAGATCGGCTTAAGTTTTTGCAGACCCGTTTTGAAAACCGTTATCAACCTACGGAGCCTATGGGTGCACCTCTTGAAAAGAAAATTTCGGACTATGTCCCAGAGAGTCTGGCAGAACCCAGGCGGTACACAAGCACACCCGCTGGTGTATCCCCGGACAGCAAAAAGTATATGGATTTGCTAGAATCATTTATTTTCATGAAAGACCAGAGAAAACATAAATAACCTGTTACGAAGCCAGGAACATTCAAAGCATAAAAACAATGACAAACCCAATTAACATTATCGCGGTAGGAGGCGGAAAAGGCGGCATAGGGAAAAGTGTTGTCTGCACCAATCTTGCGGCAGGTATGGCCTTGAGTGGGCAAAAAGTTATTCTCATGGACACCGATTTCGGCGCGTCCAACCTTCACGCTCTATTGGGTATCAGCAACCCTGAACACGGTTTTCAGGATTTCTTTAATACCGACATTATCGACCCCAGAGCACTTCTTCTTGATACCGGCATCAGCAACCTTAAATTTGTCAGCGGTGCGGGAGACAATCCCGGAAGCGCAAATATTGATTCCGATAAAATCGGCACCATAATATCTTTCATCAGAAAGCTGGAAGCCGATACCATCCTCCTTGATTTGGGGCCGGGAACCAACTACAACGTCATTGATTTTTTCAACATGAGTACGCAAGGCGTGGTACTGACGACACCGGAAATGACTTCTGTCATGAAGACTTTCAGCTTCATCCGGTCTGCCCTGTTTCGCAGGATATCGCTTGCTTTCCAGGCTTATCCGGAAATCCAGAAAATGGTGGATCACTCCGATCCAACTAGTGCCGATATAGAATCCTACACCACTGGATTATTGCGCTCAAAATTCAAAGAACAGTTTCCCAACCACACCGAGAGCCTCGAAGCGCTAATCAGTAATTTTAATCCCGGTCTCGTGGTGAACCGGGTAAGAAACCGCAAAGACCTGATGGCTGGAGATAATCTTCTTAAACTGGTCAAAAGATTCCTCGAAGTCGATGTCACCTATCTGGGATACATTATTGAAAGCGACCGGGTTCGGGATTCTATTGACGAAATGATCCCGTTTTTAATCAAAGACCCACAAAGCAAACCTTCTGAAAACCTCCAGCAGATTATCGGAGCATTGACCAACACCGATCTGCAGTTTGTGAAAAGGGACGGTAGAATCTTTGTTTCAAAGCAGGTCCGTCTCTCATCCGGTTGGGAAGCCTGATCCGTTCTTGTAGGCCCACTTAATATTCCCATCACGTCCAAGATAAAAAAACGTCCCCCCCTATTTCCTGTACAATAAAATCACTATTAATCAATAACACTTCTTTCGATACATGGATTTATCTACCCCATCCATTTTGGCGGAACTTTTGAATTTTTCCACCAGCCGGAACCAAAAGCTCTATGTGGTTGGAGGTGCATTGAGGGACCGTCTATCCCCAAAGCCAGACTTCGATCTAACTGGGGAAAATGCCGCAGAAACAGGAAAGTGCTTTTCCCGCTCCTTCAACCTCACATGCATCCCTCTGGACAAAACCCCTGGCCGACAAACGGTTCGCGTTGTTCTCGATCAAAAACGGCATCTGGATTTCACCGATTTGCAGGGAAAAAATATCGAAGAAGATTTATCGCAACGGGATTTCACCATTAATGCCATGGGTCAACTCTTACCGGACTTCCTATCCGGAAGGGAAAATATCGTCGACCCCCATAACGGGCAGGAAGATTTTAAAAATAAAAAAATCCGCGTACTACAAGGCCCCATTTTCCAGTCCGACCCCCTGCGCATGCTTCGAGCCTTCCGTTTTGCGGCGGTGCTGAATTTTGAGATTGCTGAGGAAACATTAAGCCAGATTTCCCTTCACAAAACTGCGTTAATGGAATCTGCCCAGGAAAGAATCTGGCACGAGCTGACTTTATTTTTTAAAAGCCCTGACACACTATCGCTGTTGCAGGTCATGCATGACTGTGGACTTTTGGACTGTCTTTTTCCAATACCCGATGAAACCAGCACCTTTGCCCAGTATCAGAGACTGGAGTCCCTATTAAGAGAACCGAAAAAAACCTTTCCAGAATATGCGGACGAGTTGAGCACAAGCGGCTTTCTTAACCAGCAATACCTTTTAAAGGTTTCCATATTGTTAAAAGGGATAAAAGAAGAAACAGAAACCCGTTCAACAGAGAGTCCGGGTGTTGCTGTTGCCAAAGACTGGAATATCCGAGTCAGCAATGCAGAAACCAAATTTATGGATCAGACTATGAATGGGGCCGGGTATTTGGCGAAAATGCATGCGGAAGGAAACCATGACCAGGCTGAATTGTACGACTTGGTCAAAATGACTGGTGAAGAACTACCGGCTTCTGTAATCCTGTTTATCTGCGGCTCCCATTTGGTAGACGTGACTCCTTTCTGCAACAGCGTGCTTAAATTCTATTATCGTCAATTTCTGCCAGTAATAAGTAAGGAGCCCTTGCTGAATGGAGAAGATATAATTCGTCAGTTTCGGCTTTCTCCTTGCCCACTTTTTGGTAGAATCCTGCACTGCGTCCAAAAAGCACAAGTGCTTGGTAGTATAAGCACCCGGGAAGAAGCAGTGACGCTGGCCAAAGATATTATTCAATCACAATCAGCAGAGTCCGAGTGATGACAACCAAATATTCAACCACTGAATGGAACAATAAAAAGGTCATAATAGGGGAAACAGAAATTGACGAAAAAAAACCCGTCAACCTTTTGATCGGTTTTCATGGTGCAAGTTCCACCCCCGAAAATATACTGGTGCTTGGCAACCGCTTAAAACTCCAGAATGCCTTGATGGTTTTTCCGGAAGGCCCAGTGAAGGCGGGAGATGACATTTGGAGTTGGTGGGAAGATGGCCCGCGGCAAAAGGAGAGTGTGGAAAGTTTTGTCACGTATACTTCAGAAATCATCGATTCCGCACACCAACATTATTTAAATATAAAAGGACCGCTTAGAACCTGCCTCTGGGGCTTTTCCCAGGGAGGAGCCGCCTCCCTGACTTATACCCTTCTGGGCCCGCACTCTTTGTTCAAAGTGGCTTCCATCTGCGGTTTTCTGCCAGAATTTCCAGACCAGATCATTGAGAAAAAAGAGGCTCTCGATATCCTCGGCATTTTTGGTAGTAATGATGAGGTTGTTCCTTCTTTCCTCGCCGATCATGCTCTGGAGGAAATGAAAAATCATGGTCACCAGGTGGAGTCCAAAGAAACCACTCAGCCACATGAAATCAACTTGGAAAACCTGCAGGACTTATGCGACTTTTTTAACATCTGAAAAAACACCGTTGATTTTAAAGAGTAAACTGAGCATAGATTGACATTCAAACGTATTTTGTTATTCTCTATACAATTCATTGGGGTCGGTCGCAGGAAAGACGGTTAAAATCCGTCGCGGACCCGCCGCTGTAACCGAGGACGAATCCCGCAATTTGCCACTGTTTAATTTCAAACGGGAAGGCGCGGAAATTCGGTTGATCCGGAAGCCAGAACATCTGATTCTGACCCCGTTAACTAAACCTTCGCGGCCTGAGGTGAGTTAAGCTAAGGACATTTAATCTTCATGCTTTGCCCTCATTTCGCTGGAACGAGGATATTCCGGTGATTTTTTTTCCATTTAGATTTCTTTTTTCCCCAAGTAATAGTTTTCAAGCCACCAAACAGATAACTCACGCATTATCCAAAGCGGGTACTGCTGTTGTATCAGCGGTGTTGCTTTGCCTTCTCTCATTGTCTCCTCTTTGGGCAAACGATAGCCAGTCTGCAAGGCGTATCATTTCCACCTCCCCTTCTATCACCGAAACCCTATTCGAACTGGGATTAGCAGATCGGGTCATTGCCGTAACCGATTATTGCAAGTACCCCGATACAGCCTGCCAGCTCCCGAGCATTGGCGGCATGATCAATCCCAGCATGGAAACGGTGGTGTCCTTGAACCCTGACTTGATCATCCATCCATCCGGCAACCAGAGAATCGCCAGCAACGCGAAAAGTCTGGGCATCCAGACCCTCACGATGGACATGGGAAATTTGGCAGAAATTTTTGCATCCATCGAAAAACTTGGCACGGCCTTAAATTGTCAGGAATCCGCAGATAAACTACTCGGGAGTTTGAATAAAGGAATCGCCTTTTATAAGGAACGGCATCTACCTAAAAAAGAGGTGTTATTGCTCTTGGGAGATAGCAGTGATCCCTCCCGGGATTTATATGCCGCAGGACCCGGCACATTTTTAAATGAACTGCTCAATATCGCCGGAGGCAACAACATCGTACGGAGCTCTCCCGCCCGGTACCCCAAGTTATCTAAAGAATATATCATTGAAAAATCACCGGAGATCATTATAGAAGCAGGCCCCAGATCAAACCTGTCGCAGGAAGAAATTGACCTCAGAATTCAGGAGTGGAGTCGCTTCCCCACGATAAAAGCTGTTAAGAACAAACAAATTCATTTTATCGGTGCTGATTATATTTTGATACCGGGTCCCAGGCTTTTGAAAATTATTGAGCGCTTTTCCAAAGCCATACACCCGGATTTATTCGCAGACGCAACAAAAAAGACGATCTCAAACCCATGACCCCGGCATTGATGAAGTTGGAAAATATCTCATTCGCCTATGAAACCTTACCGGTCTTGAAGGATATATCCCTATCCACCCGGGAACAGGATTTTATAGGATTGATCGGCCCTAACGGGTCGGGGAAATCCACTCTTCTAAAAATTATGGGAGCGATACTAAAACCGGATTCAGGTTCTATCCAGTTCAAAGAATCCTCTTTACCTAAAATTAATAAAAAACTTTTCGCCCAGTCTGTTTCATGGATTCCCCAGGACCACCCTATGGTTTTTCCTTTCAAGGTTTCTGAGATTGTATTGATGGGACGGCATCCTTATCTTTCTCCCTTATCATTTGAAAGCGAGGAAGATTTTGAAATAAGCCAGCGCGCCATGGAAACCACAATGACCTCCCAGTTTGCCGACAGGTACTTCAATGAAATCAGCGGAGGGGAAAAACAGAGGGTCATGATCGCCAGTGCCCTGGCGCAAGATCCGGAAATGATGCTTCTGGATGAACCCACAGCCGCACTGGATTTAAAATATCAAATCCAAATTCTGAGTATTTTAAAAAACCTCAACGCCAGACATAAAATGACTCTGGTTATGGCCATGCACGACTTGAACCTTGCTTCCAGTTTCTGCAACCGCCTTATACTTTTAGATGAAGGTCAAATTGTGCGTGACGGAACTCCCGAACAGGTACTTAAAAAAGATATTCTTGAGCAGGTATACGGCATAGAAGTCGACCTGGGTTCTCACGATGGAAGCATCCGAGTCCATCCGGTTATCAGCCGTTGATCTCAGGCATCCTGACATGAATTCAAGATCTTATACAATGACCCTTTCACTATTTTTTTTATTATTCATCGTTACCCTTTGCGTTGCACCGCTCATCGGTTCCAGCAAAATCAGTTTGGCTCGGGCATTTTCTGACAGCATAAATATCTCCAGCAATCCGGATGCCATCATCCTCTTTCAAGTTCGGTTTCCAAGAATCCTTCTCGGTGCTTTAGCCGGTGCCGCCTTGTCAGTAGCAGGGGCCATTTTTCAGGCTTTGCTGAGAAACGATTTGGCGGCTCCCTTCACATTGGGTGTCTCCAGCGGCGCGGCGTTGGGAGCGGTGATTGCCATTGCCTTGAATTTGCATATTTACATGTTAGGGATTCCGGTGGTTCCCCTGTTTGCCTTTTTAGGTTCGCTCGGTGCCATTATCCTGGTTTTCAGCCTGGTCCGGACCCGTCACGGGGAATTCCCTACTGGCGTACTTCTTCTGGCCGGGGTGACCGCAAATTTTTTCTTCGCGGCAATGGTGATGTTTATTCATTATCTGGCGGATTTCAGCCAGTCTTTTGTAATCATCCGCTGGCTTATGGGAGGGTTGGACATCACCGATTACAAAACGGTTTTATCCATTGCTCCGGTAGTACTTGTGGGAATATTCAGCTTGCTGTTTATCAGTCGGGATATGAACCTCATCAGCACCGGGGTTCATTCCGCCTCCAGTCGGGGAGTGAATGTTGCCCGGATTCAAAAAATCGGGTTCATCATCGCTTCACTCATCACCGGAACAGTGGTAGCAACCTGCGGTCCCATTGGATTTGTCGGGCTGATCGTTCCGCATACAGTCCGGCTGTTTGTCGGCCCTGACCTTCGCATACTGATTCCCACATGCATGCTTTTCGGTGCTAGTTTTCTGGTCGCCTGCGACACACTGGCACGAACGATTCTCGCGCCGACAGAAATCCCGGTGGGTGTTATTACCGCGATATTGGGAGGGCCCTTTTTCGTTTGGCTCCTAAAAAGAAAAAGGCAGGTTTAAATTTATGACAGCAAAGACCTTAATGATTCAAGGAACCGGATCCGGTGTCGGGAAAAGTCTTTTAACAGCGGCATTCTGCCGATATTTTTATCAGGCTGGATATAAAGTCGCTCCTTTCAAGGCTCAGAACATGGCCTTAAACTCTTTCGTAACGGAACGCGGCGAAGAAATGGGGCGAGCCCAGGCCTATCAGGCAGAGGCTTGCGGATTGAAACCCGAAGTCGCCATGAACCCCATCCTGTTAAAACCTTCTGGAGATAATAATTCCCAGGTCATTTTGATGGGAAAATCAAATGGAACACGAAACGCTAAAAATTATTACGCACAGTATCAAAAACACCAGCAAATCGTGCTCTCTGCCCTGGAGGAAATGAAAAACAAGTTTGACCTGATAATCATCGAGGGTGCGGGAAGCCCGGCGGAAATCAATTTAAAGAAAACGGATCTGGTCAATATGTTCATTGCCGAGAAGGCAGATGCACCGGTCCTTCTTGTCGGCGACATCGACCGGGGAGGAGTGTTTGCGTGGTTGAAGGGAACCTATGACCTGCTCAACAAAAATGAGCAGAACAGAATAATGGGATTCATCATCAATAAATTCCGTGGAGATGTTGAACTTTTGCAACCGGGCATTGAGCAATTCGAAGACATGGTGGGCAAGCCCGTTTTGGGAGTCGTCCCCTATTTTAAAGATATGGTAATTGACGAAGAGGATTCCATCCCACAGAGATTTTATTCGGCGGAGAAAAATGTACAAGGGATTCTGGATATCGCCGTTATCGAACTCCCTCGGATTTCAAACTTCACCGACTTGTCCCCTCTCGCGCACGACCCATCTATCTCCCTTCGATATGTTCGTCACCCTGCGCAAATGGGAAGTCCTGACTTGATTATCATCCCCGGCAGTAAAAATACCGTTGACGATATGGTTTTTTTGAACCAGCAATGCCTGACCCGTGAAATTCTAAAATGCCATCAGACCGGAAGTATGATCCTCGGAATTTGCGGCGGATTCCAAATGCTGGGAAAAAAAATAAACGATCCTAAAAACCTGGAAAGTCTGGAAAATAAAGTGGAAGGTTTAGGATTATTCGATTTTGAAACCACGCTTGGTGCCGAAAAACTGACCCGGCAGATACAACTTGAAACTGTCAAAAGCCGTGTATTTCCCGAGGGAATTCAGTGTGAAGGGTATGAAATCCATATGGGGCAAACCGCGTTTGGGACCCCCTACCCGACTCTCTTCTCGGCCTCCAATGGCGACAACCCCATGAGCTTTGGAATCATCAACGAAACAGGAACTGTTCTCGGCACTTATCTCCACGGTTTTTTTGACAAAGACCTGTTTCGGGAAAACGTTTTACGCTATATAAGAAGCGAGAAAGGATTGCCTGAACCGCAAACCAGTTTCGATTATGAACAGTTCAGAACCCGTGAGCTCGACAGGCTCGCGGATTTAATTAAGACCTCCATTGACATGGAAACAATTGAAAGGAAGCTTTAATAACACGTTAACTATTTTAAATAGTATCTCTGTTTACAGAGATGTCATCAACCCAAATCCGGTCAAGGGAAGCTTGGTGAAATTCCAACACTGCCCCGCAACTGTAAAGGGAACGAAAGCCGCAGTCAGCCACTGTCATTTTTGATGGGAAGGCGCGGTGAGTAGATAGCCCGAAGTCAGGAGACCTGCCGGATTTTTAATCTCGAGGGAGAAGCAATTGAAAAAGATTAACCGTTTTTTATCAGCATTCACCATCCTCTGCATCTCGGTCTCACCCGCATATTCCGAAGAAGCGGCAGAAGAACTCCAGTCCATCGAAATAACTTCCAGCAGGCTGAAAACTACAGCCAAAAAATACGCCGGTTCCATCAGCATCATCACGGAAGAGGAAATCAAGCAGTCCGGCTCTACCATGGTGGAAGATGTTCTGCGAGACCAACTGAGCATCGGCATCTTCAAACAGGGTGGCGTAGGAGGGGAGTCTACCATTCGCATGCGAGGTGCAGACGCAAAAAGTGTATTGGTAATTATAGATGGAGTGAGGGCTAATGGAAACACAACCGGAAGTTTTGATTTTAGAAGCCTGACCACTGACAATATTGAGCGCATTGAAATTCTAAGAGGTTCACAAACTCCTGTCTGGGGCGCGGACGCAGTAGGAGGCGTGATCAACATAGTTACCAAGAAGGGCCGTGGCACTCCCACCCACACGCTGTCTTTTGAAACCGGCAATTTCGGGACATTCAAAGAAACCCTGGCAAGCTCTGGAACTCTTAACGATATCGACTACTCCGTCTCAGCATCTCGAACCGATATTTCCGGTTACTCAGACTTCAATGAAAATAGGACCGCTGAAAGTGGAGGCAGAGCTGAAAAAGACAGCTATGAAAACAATTCTCTCACCAGCCGACTGGGTACGAGCTTTTCAGAAGATGGAAGAATAGATTTTATTGGGCGATACACGCGCTCAAATTCGGATGTGGATAACACAAGCGGGGACCAGAACCGCGACACTGAAATTGAGTCATTTTATCTCGCCTTACCAATTTCAAAATCGATCACCCCTTGGTGGAAAATTAAATTAACCCCCAATATAGCCTACGATGCCAATGAAGTGGATACAGCAAGTCAACAAATTTTCAACAGGACCTATATTACCGATCTGCAAAACAATGTCGATATCAATGAGAATATTTCAGCCGTATTTGGTGTTGAGCTCCGCACACAAAATGCAAGGAATAGCGGGAGAGGATTTACCGAGAACACCTTCAACCAGGGATATTTTTTGCAGAGCCAGTTCGATTGGCAGGATAGAGTTCTTCTTACTGCCGGGTTCAGAAAAGATATAAGTGACACATTTGAGGATTCCCTGACATATAAGTTTGAAGGATCCTATAATTTCAAGCAATGGGATTTCCGACTGCGTGGTGCCTATGCAACAGGGTTTCGGGCACCCACTTTCAATGATCTTACTTTTCCAGGAAGTGGTAACCCTGACTTAAAACCGGAAAAATCGAAATCTTTTGAAATTGGGATGGACAAGGACCTCTTCAACCAGTTAGTGCGGCTGGAACTCGCCTTTTTTAATATCGAGTTTGAAGATCTGATTGCATTTCAAACTTCCTCTACCCCTACCCTCAATATTGGCAAGGCAAAATCCAGAGGTATTGAAGCCCATGTGGGAATTCAACTGCCCCATAATTTGTACCTTTCCAACAACTACACGTGGACCGAAGCGGTGGATGAAATCGATGATATTCCTTTGAGGCGCCGCCCGAAACATCAGTATTCGGCCACATTGTCCCATAGCTGGAGAAACAAATTTTTCACACAATTGGGGGTAAGGGCCAGAAGCGGTGTTTTGGATAACAGTTCCGGTTCCAGAACCGTCCCCGGTTTTGCCACAGTGCGGATTGCCATGAGGTATAAGGTCAATAAAAGTTTGGAGCTGAATGCCCGGGGTGAAAATATTCTTGATAAAGAATACGAAGAAATAGCCAGGCGCGGAACTTCCGATGGCGCCGTTTATGGCGGGTTCACCTATACCTTTAACTAATATGGATATACGGCACCACATAAAGACTAGCATTGTCAGGAGGATGCGGTTTTTCTGCATGAGTCTCATCCTCCTGACTTGCACCGCCGAGCAAGTGTCGGCGAAGGTTCTTTTTGCCGTTGTCTCGGACCGGTCCTCCACCGCACTCGCGGCTGGGGCCGACTATTTCCTTGAGCGTCATGCGGATCATAAACTGGAGTTTCGCTCGACCTCTCAGTTAGCGCTCATGACCGATGCTCAAATCCTTGCTCTATGGAGTACCGCCGATGCGGTTCTGGCGGTTGGTGTATTCGGCGACACAGCCGTTCGCCTGCAAATGCTCATGGACAAGGTAAAAGATTCACGCACTTTTCTGGCCCTCAGTTCAACACTCGCGCTCATTAAACGCTCGCAGGATCACCAGCATCTGCTTTTCCAGGATTTTGACAGAAAAAAAATGAAGCGCATTGGCAGGTCTGCCCGTGAGAATGAAAATCCACACGAATGGATTGGAAAACTAATTGATGAATTCCCAAAACAAAAACTCTGGCTTGAGCTCAAAGGCTACTGGCATGCCCGCGGACCGGAAAACCTGGCAAACCTGATCGCCCTGCTCCTTCAAACCACAGGCGCGGACATTCAACCGGGTGCCATGAAACCGCAGGACAAGATCCGGTTCTACCAGAACCGTACTTTTGTCAGCAAAAACAAAATCGCCTTAAAATCCGGGCGACCCTGGGTTGCACTTGTCGATCATGACACAGGTGACAGGAAAGGGAATATCGACCTGCTAAATCTTTTATGTTCCTCAGCAAAAAGTGAGGGAATGGATTGCGTTGCCATTCTTTCCGCGTGGGGGAAAAGTAGTACTCAGGGCCTGAAGTCTTTACTGGGTTTTGCGAAACAGGCTCCCCTGGCGGGAATTATTTCGCTACAGGATTTTGTCATCGGTGGTGGAGGGGGGCGCGAGGAAACAACAGAGGTTTTAAAGCAGTTAAATGTTCCCGTATTGAAAGGCATCCGACTAACAGATCGGTCACGAGAGCAATGGCGTCTATCGGAAGATGGGCTTCCGTGGAATTCGGTGCATTACCGTGTTGCCATGCCGGAAATTCAGGGCGTTTCCCAATCATTGGTTTTAGCCACAGCCGCAAAAGCCTGGATGCACGAAAAAACAGGCTTGCGTCTCAGCATCACCGAGCCCCATCCCGAACAGGTAGAGCGCATGATCCGGCGGGTAACGGGATGGCACAATCTGCGATCAAAAAATAATTCCGACAAAAAGGTTGCCGTCATTTACTACAACCATCCTCCGGGAAGGCATAATATCGGTGCCGACAACCTTGATGTTCCCGCAAGCCTTTGGAACATTCTTAACCTGATGAATGCCGAAGGTTATTCAACCGGCTCCCTGCCGAAAGACCCGACAGCCCTTTTGGACCTCATTCAGGAAAGAGGTATCAATCTTCCTGAGCAGGCAGACGCGTTAAAAGAAATGGCCGAATCGGGAATCACCGTCACCCCGGATAAATACCGGCAATGGTTGGGTCAACTTCCCACCACGTTACGTGCAGAACTGGAACAAGGTCCACTGGGTTTCCTGCATGAAAATCTGCGAACCGCATTGCAAACCGGCGAAAAATTCCTTACCGAGCGACTCATACAAAAAATCATGGGAGATGTGAGGTTTGTTCTGGAGGGGACCAGTCATCCAGCCCGGGACAGGGCACGTTCATTACTGGACCAACTGGAAGAGGAGTATCACAAGCTTTTAAAAGGTGACGGGGACTGGGGAAAAGCCGAAGCGTTGAGCCAGGCCATTCGCGCAACAAATATCGAGGCAATCCGCGGCTGGGGCGACGCACCGGGAAAAGTCATGGTTCATGACGAACAAATTCTCATCCCGGGCATTCGTTTTGAAAATATTTTCATGGGCCCCCAACCGCCAAGAGGCTGGGAACTCAATGAAGAACTTTTGCATGCCAACACAACCTTTCCACCCACTCACCAGTATCTGGCATTTTATTTCTGGTTACGCCACGTTTTTAAGGCAGACGCAATCATTCATGTTGGCAGGCATTCCACCTACGAATTTTTACCTCGCCATAGTACAGGCGTCGGTTCTTTGGACTACTCCTGGCATATCGCCGGGGAGACCCCAGGAATCTATCCGTATATTGTCGATGGTGTGGGTGAAGGCATTCAGGCAAAACGACGCGGATTGGCGGTCATGATCGATCACCTGACACCTCCCTTGAGCACCACCGAACTCTATGATGATCTTTTGGGGTTGAGACAATTGGTAGAAAGTTTTGAAGCCGCAGACCCTGATCCCGGTTCCCCGGCACGTGTGCGCGCCATTTCAGCAATTCGGGAACGAATCGACACTCTTAATATGAAGGATGAATTGACTGCAAGCATGGCCGCCGAATTGAAAGTCCGAGGCATTCGTTTTGAGGAAGTGGATGATGAGCTATTGGTTCACGAG
>Ga0209047_1001960_pt1 | contig 14326 bp, 9 predicted proteins | sample SaaInlV_165m_DNA_3_FD_184681 | JGI IMG/M metagenome (GOLD analysis project Ga0209047, IMG submission 184681) | Marine microbial communities from expanding oxygen minimum zones in the Saanich Inlet - Saanich Inlet SI037_S3LV_120m_DNA (SPAdes)... | ecosystem: Environmental > Aquatic > Marine >...
TGGCTAATTTTACGTCGTCGATGTACGGCGCTCCAATCACCTCGAACGGCGTGTCGGTGCCCCGGCCAACGGACATCGCGGTTTCGAGCAAACCGATACCGGGATAAAGCAGCGCTTGGGTGAAGTTGCGCATATTGGGCGACGGGTTTGTCCACGGTTGGCCGGTGGTGTCGAATAGTTGGCTGCGCTTCCAGCCTTCGATTTTTACGATCTGTAACTCGACGCCAAGATCGCGCTCGGTGTTGATCATCCGCGCCAACTCGCCGGCGGTCATGCCGTGTTGCATGGGGATGTCGTGGTACGCGATGAACTGGCTTGGCCCAAGCCGCACCGGCCCGGCAACGGTGGCTCCGCCGATCGGGTTTACGCGGTCGAGCACGATGAATTTCACACCGGCCTCGGCAGCGGCTTCCATCGCCAATCCCATTGTTGAAATGTAGGTGTAAAATCGGCAGCCGATGTCTTGAATATCGAAAACAAGTGCGTCGAGACCGGCGAGTTGATCCGGTACCGGTTTGCGGTTTTTACCGTAGAGGCTGTAAATCTTGAGGCCGAATTTTGCGTCGGTGCCGTCGCCGAATTTTGCGTCGAGTTTGCCGTACAGCCCGTGCTCGGGGCTGAACAGGGCTGTAAGTTCGACCTCCTTCGATGCCTGCAAATAATCGAGGGTCGAGCGGCGGTGCCGGTCGTGGCCGGTGTGGTTGGTGATGAGTCCAACCTTCGCCCCCTTCGGCAAAATGCCTATTCGCTGCCGCAACACATCGGCTCCGTTGAGCACGCCCGACGCGTCACCAAACGAAAACTTTCGCAGCGCCTCGGCCGTCAGTGTGGCGACTTCGCGGCGCAGCGCGATGACGTTGCCGTTGCCGTCGGGATGCGTGCGGCTGGTCATGAGAATCACGATGGTTTGGGTGGCGGGGTCGACCCACAGCGAGCCGCCGGTCCAGCCGGTGTGACCGTAGCCGCCGATCTTGAAATGGTTGCCGCGAGGACTTGAGTACGGCGAGTCGATGTCCCAACCGAGGCCGCGTTTGGCCATCATGCCCTTCGGCGTGTGAACGGAAGTCATCAACCGAACTGTCTCACTTTTGAAAATGCGCCGACCATTCAATTTGCCGCCGTTGAGCATCATTTGGGCAAAGCGCGACAGATCGGCAGCGGTAGTGAAAAGTCCAGCATGACCTGCAACGCCATTCATACGGCGAGCTGTTGGATCGTGAACAATACCATGTAAAATTTGACCATCCACGCGTTCGGTTGGCGCAATTCGACTACGTTTTTCAAAGGGGGGTAAGAAGCCGGTATCACGCATGCCAAGCCGCTGGTAAATATGCTTGGAAGTGAATTCGTCTAGCATTTGACCTGACGCCAGTTGAACAATTTCACCAAGCAATATGAAGTTAATATCGCTATAACGAAACTTGGTGCCCGGCTGCGCCGTCAATCTCTCCTCCTTGGCCAAATCAATAGCCTTGGCAAGGCCACTCCAGCTCGGCTTGGAAGACAGGCTAGGCCGAAGTCCGGAAGTATGGGTAAGCAGGTGTCGAATTGTCACTGCTCCCTTGCCGTGAGCCTTAAAGTTGGTAATCCAGTGATCCACCTTGTCGTCAAGCCGAAGTTTACCGCGCTCGGCCAACAGCATAATGGCAGGAGCGGTAGCAATGACCTTGGTCAATGATGCGCTGTCAAAAATAGTGTCATAGGTCATCGGCAGGAATTCCGGCGCCACTGCCTTGGCCCCGTAGGATTTTTGATACACCGCTCCGCCATGTTCAATACGCACGACAACACCAGGAACTCTGCCAGCGGTGATGGCACCCTCGATCACCTCGTCGATCGCCTCTAGTTTGGCCAATCGAAATACGGTTGAAAAAGTCTGACTTTTTGTTGCAGATGTCTGGCCAGACGATCGCAAGTGAGATTGCGGATTGGGCATCTGACAGCCCGTCAAATTCAAAAACAGGGCTAAACTTAGTGATTTTTCAAAAAATCTTTGCATATGCTAGACCTAGTTTACTGCTTGATGGCACCACGGCCAAGTGAAAGGTCTGCTAAGGGTAAAGTTAGAATTAAGTATAAAAAAACTATACAAAATAATACACTCGACGGTGTTGGTGTTCATACGATAAGATTTTTTTTTTGAATCTCATGCCACTTGTGAGCAATATTTTAAGTTCTTCGCTTGGTCAAAAGTATTTGATGGCTCTTTCTGGAGTTGGTTTGTTCGGCTTCATTGTCGTGCACATGCTTGGTAATTTGACGATTCTAGCGGGTCCGGCGGCAATCAATGAATACGCGGCGAAGTTGCACAGCATGGGGCCTCTCCTTTGGATAGCCCGGATCGGTTTGCTGGGAATGGTCGGAGTTCACATTTGGGCCGCGGTCAGATTAACGAGGGATAATCGAAAAGCACGATCTGTCCAATACCAAGGAGCCGTTGACCCAGTCGATCGACACCGTAGGAGCAAAATTGTCTCCACCTACGCTTCCCGTACCATGATTTACAGTGGATTGATCATCGCAGCTTTCGCATTGTTTCATATAGCACATTTTACCTGGAAAATCCCACAAATTAACGGTGTGGAGGTGGACTTCGAAACATTTTATGTTTACGAAGTGAGTGCAGGCTCAGATCAAGTCGCTTATCTTACACCTCTACCAGACGGCGTCGGTAAAGAAGGGGAAAACGCAGTTGATGTTTATAAAATGCTGACGACCGGTTTCAAAGTCTGGTGGGTTTCTATTTTTTACGTAATTGCCGTTGGGCTACTTTGTATTCATTTGAGCCATGGCTTGAGTGCCATGTTCCAATCCCTTGGGTTGAAAACCAAGGCCTACGAAAAATGGATTGATCACTTTGCCTGCGCTACTGGCTGGTTACTTTTCGCAGGATATGCCTCTGTACCGGTGAGCATACTGCTTGGATTTATCCCATAAAATGGTCGCAAAGAAAAAAATAGCCAAGTCTAAAGGTAAGACTTCGATAAATAAAACCTCACGCAATTCTGCCGACTCGATGAAAGTATCTTCTCGAGTTAAAAAACCGTTTATTCTGAAGCCCAATATTCCACCCGGCCCAATATCCGAAAAGTGGAACAAACATCGGTTTAACTTGAAACTGGTCACCCCAGCCAACAAGCGTAAATTTGAAATCATCGTTGTGGGCAGTGGCTTGGCCGGTGCCTCCTCGGCCGCTACATTGGCTGAATTGGGATACAACGTGAAATGCTTCTGCTATCAGGATAGCCCGCGTCGTGCCCACTCAATCGCCGCGCAGGGTGGCATCAATGCCGCCAAGAATTACCAGAACGACGGCGACTCGGTGTACCGGCTTTTCTACGATACAGTGAAGGGTGGTGACTACCGGTCGCGGGAGGCCAACGTGTATCGGCTTGCTCAGGTCAGCGTGGACATCATCGACCAATGCTCTGCACAAGGGGTACCATTTGCTCGCGAGTATGGTGGCCTTTTGGCTAATAGATCATTTGGAGGAGCGCAAGTCAGCCGCACATTCTATGCACGAGGTCAGACAGGTCAGCAACTGCTGCTCGGTGCTTATTCTGCGCTCAACCGGCAGATCGGATTGGGAAAAGTAAAAATGCACTGTCGTACCGAAATGTTGGATATCGTTTTGGTGAATGGCCACGCCAAAGGTATTGTGGTGCGTGACATGGTCACTGGCAAAATAAGCCGTCACTCGGCACACGCTGTCGTTCTGGCAACCGGTGGTTACGGGAACGCATTTTTTCTTTCAACGAATGCTAAAGGTTGCAACGTCACAGCAACTTTTCGAGCATACAAACGAGGCGCGGCGTTTGCTAACCCCTGCTACACTCAGATTCACCCCACCTGCATACCGGTAAGCGGTTCTCACCAAAGCAAACTCACGTTGATGAGTGAATCGCTACGCAACGACGGCCGGGTCTGGGTGCCTAAAGACAAAAAAGTTGCCGAGAAAATTCGTAAAGGTGAACTGAAACCGAGCGATGTTGCCGAGAAGAATCGCGACTATTATCTGGAGAGTAAATATCCTAGCTTCGGCAACCTCGTGCCCCGTGATTTAGCCTCCCGTAACGCCAAAGAAGTCTGCGATGAAGGACGGGGGGTAGTTGCCTCTGGTTTGGGGGTTTATCTGGATTTCACCGATGCCATCCAGAGAATGGGCGAAAATACCGTCCGCGAACGCTACGGTAATCTTTTCGATATGTATGAAAAGATCACGGGCAACAACGCGTACCAAAACCCAATGACCATTTATCCTGCGGTCCACTACACGATGGGAGGTCTATGGGTGGACTATAACTTGATGAGCAACCTCCCGGGCTTATTTGCCATCGGTGAAGCCAACTTTTCGGATCACGGTGCCAACAGACTCGGTGCCAGTGCGTTGATGCAGGGTCTTGCCGACGGATACTTCGTGCTGCCATACACCATAGGTCAGTATCTTGCTGAAATCGGCGAGGGCGACCGGCCAAGCTTGGATGATCCTGCTTTCATAAGTGTTCAGGACGAAGTCGAATGCAGAATCAATACCATGCTTTCCATAAAAGGCGAACGCACACCGACTTCATTTCACCGTGAGTTGGGACAGATCATGTGGGACAAGTGCGGCATGGAACGCAATAAGACACAACTCCAAGAGGCTATCAAATTAATTCCCCGCTTAAGGCAGGAATTCTGGAGTAATGTAAAGATTCCTGGTGAAAACGCATCTTTGAATCAAAACCTTGAACGTGCCGGACGCGTAGCAGACTTTCTCGAGTTTGGTGAGTTGATGTGCCGCGATGCATTGCAACGCGAAGAATCATGTGGGGGTCACTTTCGGAGTGAGCACCAAACCACCGAAGGTGAAGCAAAACGCAATGACGATGATTTCTCATACGTTAGTGCCTGGGAGTATATGGGCGAAAACAAGAAACCAAAACTCCATAAAGAACCACTCAAGTACGAAGAGGTGAAGATGACTCAGCGGAATTACAAATGAGTCTACGGCTAAGATTCGAAAGTTATGATAACGCGGTTTCGACTTCAGAAATTGCACGTGTGGATGACATACCTAAATCACTGTTGTTCCCTCACACGCGATGAGTGGTACATTGACTAAAAACACCATGAGACCTCACTTGAAGAGATTAACCAATTTGCATGAACAAATGTTGTGCTTGAAAAATTCTCTGGAAGTCAATGACTCCAAAACTCATTTTTTAGATATCTAATGAATTTAAAACTCAAAGTATGGCGCCAAGAGAATGCAGACGATCCCGGCCATTTTGGAATCTACATGGTTCAGGACATCGCTCCGGATATGTCTTTTCTAGAAATGCTCGATTTCGTCAATGAAAACATTATTGCTGATGATGGAGATCCAATCGCATTCGACTCCGATTGCCGTGAAGGTATTTGCGGAGCTTGCTCGATGGTCATCAATGGTGTGCCGCATGGGGGGCAGCAGGGCACCACTGCCTGTCAGCTACACATGCGGCACTTCTGCTCTGGGGACACCGTTACCATCGAGCCATGGCGGGCGACGGCTTTTCCAGTGCATCGGGATTTGATTGTCAATCGCACCTCATTTGACAGGATACAGCAGGCCGGCGGCTTCATCAGCGTGCGCACAGGCAGTGTGCCGGATGCAAACGCTACGCCAGTACCGAAGGAAGATGCCGACCTCGCGATGGATGCCGCCCAGTGCATCGGCTGTGGAGCCTGTGTCGCTGCCTGTAAGAACGCCAGTGCCATGCTCTTCGTGGCAGCCAAGGTGTCGCACTTAAGTCTTGTGCCACAGGGCCAACCCGAACGAGAACGCCGTGCCATAGCAATGGTTAAGCAGATGGACAAGGAAGGATTTGGGAACTGCACCGTTACCGGTGCCTGTGAGGCCGTTTGTCCGAAAGAAATCTCTATCGATTTTATCGGACGCCTGAACCGTGAATACGGCAGGGCAATTCTCAAAAAAGGCAACGCCTGAAAAGCTTCCGCTTGGCCAAATACGGCAGTTACATGATCTCCTGTAGCAGGATGCCCAATAGGTCTGCGATTTTTACTCGGCGCTGTTCCATGCTGTCGCGGTCGCGGAGAGTGACGGTGTTATTGGTTGCGTCACCATTTTCGCCGATCGTGTCGAAGTCAATTGTAACACCGAACGGCGTGCCGACTTCGTCCTGGCGGCGGTAGCGGCGACCAATCGCGCCTGTTTCGTCGTAGAACACAGTCATGTAAGGCTGTAGCATCGCGCGGATTTCCATCGCCTTGGCCACCAGTTCCGGCTTGTTTTTGAGCAGTGGGAACACGCCCACTTTGACTGGCGCGATGCGCGGATGAAAGTGCATCACGACACGGGTCTCGGTCTTGCCTTTTTCGTTGGTGATCTCCTCCTCGTCGTAGGCGTCGCAGATGAACGCCAGCACGGTGCGGTCGGCGCCGGCGGCCGGCTCGATGACGTGCGGCACGAACCGCTCCCGCGTCTCCTCGTCGTGATAGGTGAGGTCCTTGCCGCTACCGGGATATTTCGGTTTGCCATCTTCGCCTTTTTCGACGACGAGTTCGTTGCCTTCGCGGACAAGTTTGCCCTCCATGTGGGAGCGTAGATCGAAGTCGCCGCGATGAGCGATGCCCTCGAGTTCCCCGTACTCGCCCTCCTCACAGAATGGAAACGCATACTCGACGTCAGCGGTGCCAACGGAGTAGTGCGCCAACTCGGCTTGCTCGTGGTCGCGCAGGATGAGCCGTTCTTTGTTGATGCCGAGATCGACATACCACTGGAAACGTCGGTCGCGCCAGAATTGATACCACTCGCGTGACTCGCTCGGGTGGCAGAAAAACTCCATTTCCATTTGCTCAAACTCGCGGGTGCGGAAGGTGAAGTTGCGCGGCGTGATCTCGTTGCGGAAACTCTTGCCCTGTTGCGCGATACCGAAAGGAACTTTCATTCGGCTGCTGTCCACCACGTTGCGGAAATTCACGAACATCCCCTGCGCTGTCTCCGGCCGGAGGAACGCCGTGCTGTCGTCGTTGCGCATCGCGCCGATGTGCGTCTCGAACATGAGGTTGAAATCACGCGGCTCAGTGAGCGTGCCAAGCTCCTTCGCGTCCGGTGCGAGAACTTGCTCCGCTTCGCTGATCGAGGTCAATTCGGTGACCTCGCCGTGCCATGTCAATTTATCAGCGTACTTGGCCTTGAGTTTGAAATACTGCAGCGCCCGCTTGGCAATCTCCTCTTTCGCGTCGCCGTCGGTGATGCAACTGACAAACACCTTTTGGCCGTCGTGCTCCACCCAAGCACCCTTGATATGGTCGTGGCGATAGCGTCGCTTGCTCTCGCGGCAGTCGACCATCATGTCGCTGAACAGGTCGTAGTGGCCGGACGTCTTCCACACACGCGGGTGCATAATGATCGACGACTCGATGCCGGTCATCTGAAACTGCCGTGGCGCGCCTTCCGGTTGCACGCGCTCGTTGTGCGCGGTGACCATGTCGCGCCACCACGCCTCCTTGATGTTGCGCTTGAGCGCGACACCGAGCGGGCCGTAGTCCCACAACCCGTTGAGTCCGCCATAAATTTCTGAAGACTGGAAAATGAATCCGCGCCGCTTGCAGAGCGACACGATTTTTTCCATCCGATCGTTTGATTTGGTCTCGGCCATAAAAAAGGGCGGCATCTTCGCAGAGAAAAGTCCCGTGTCAAGGGAGCGAAAGCCGCTTGGCCGTTTATTTCCGTTGAAAAAGGGCTGGATGTGCTGACAATCCCGGCGTGTTGTTCCGCCCCGGCAGAGTGTTGGCTTTGGTGCTCGCCGTCGGCGCGGCGGTCGTGTTGCTTACCCCGCGTGAGCCACCTCCTGCCCCCGCCCCCAAGCCAAGCCAAGCGGGTGGGCTCGTCGATGAACAGGTGATGCAACAAGTCGCTGTCATTGAGGCCAAGCACCGGTTATGGGATGCCACCGTTTGGGCCGACGAGATGACCGCGCGCCAATACGGCGAAGTGGCGATTCAAATCTGGGACAACCTCCGGGCCGGTGCCGATTTGTTTCAACTGCTCGGTAGCATGCCGTTCCGCGAGATGCAGCTTGGCCAAGCGCACCCGGCGGAGGAGTGGGAGTCGGACATCCGCCGAGTCCGCATGGCCAAGGGCGGGCCGACTTGGTCTGCCGAACAATTCACCCAAGCGCTTGGCCAATGGAAGGCGGCCGGTTGGCAGCTTGGGCAGAGCGAGTGGCGGCATCGCCGGTTCAACCCCCGCACCAACGGAGAGCCGACATCGGTCTTTTGGATTTCGCTGCACCTCGTCAACGACACCTTGGCCAAGCGCGGTATCTTGCGCGGCGACATCACGGTGCAGTGGCAACCAACCGAACTCACGCCGGAGACTTTGGCCGAGCCGGATCGCATCGATCTCACCGGACTCGAGTGGCTTGAGCGCACCGGCGCGCCGGCGTTCAATCTGCCGAGCAGGCAGGACATCCCGCCCAACGCCGGCAACGTTTTTATCGACCCACTCATCCTGTACGACTTCAACGGCGACGGTAAAGTCGAGGTGATCATGGGTTGTAAAAATCGTATTTACCGCAACCTCGGTGAGGGGCGTTTCAAGGCGGAGACGCTCTGTCCGAAGTTCAGCGAAACTGTGTTCAACGTCACGCTTGAAGACTTGTCCGGCGACGGCGTGGTGGACGTTGTCGCTTGCGGGCACGATGGCATTTATCTCATTGAAGGCCAGTCGGATGGGGTGTTCAAAAGTGAGGCCAGAATCGCTTGGCGGGCACCGAAAAAAGTGCTCGACCCGATGGTGATGACCACCGGCGACATCGACGGCGATGGCGATGCGGACCTGTGGTTGTCGCAGTACAAATTGCCTTACGTGAAGGGCCAAATGCCGACGCCGATTTACGACGCCAACGACGGATTCCCCGGCTACCTGCTGCTCAACGACGGCACCGGCCGGTTGACCGCTGCCACCGCTGCCGCCGGGCTGGTAGCCAAGCGCAACCGCCGCTCGTACAGCGCATCGTTCGCGGACATCGACAACGACCGCGACCTGGACCTGGTCGTCGTCAGCGACTTCGCCGGTGTGGATCTTTACCTCAACGACGGCTCGGGCCAGTTCACGGACGCGACCGATCGGCTCGTGAAGAATCATTACGGCTTCGGCATGGCGCACACCTTCGCCGACTACGATGCGGACGGCAAAATGGATTTGCTGATGATAGGGATGAATTCGTGGGCCGTCGAGCGGCTGTTGTCGATGAAGCTCGCGCCGCCGACGCACCGGCACTACACAGAGCGATTGGCCGACCTCACGTTCGGCAACCGGCTTTACTTCGGCGACGGGAATAAATTTGAGCAGCGGCCGATGGGCGATCGCGTGGCCAACACCGGCTGGTCGTGGGGCGCGACGTCGTTCGACGCGGACAACGACGGCGACACCGATCTCTTCATCGCCAACGGCCACAAGAGCCGTGAGTCGGTGAAGGATTACGAGCGGCAGTTTTGGTGCCACGACATTTACCACGGCACTTCCGAGTCGAACCCCGCGATGGAGGTTTACATCAATGGCAGGTCCAGTCGGTTATACGGTGCCGGCCACTCTTACGGTGGCTACGAGAAAAACCGGCTGCTACTCAACCGCGAAAATAAGTCGCTCGATGATGTCGCATTCCTGATGAACGCCTCGCATGAGATCGACTCGCGCAACGTTGCCAGCGGCGATATTGATGGCGACGGGCGGCTTGACCTCATTTTCACCCACTTCTCCGTCTGGCCGGAACCTGAGACGCAGGGGCTCCTGATGGCGCTCAACCTTTGGCCGGGCGACAACCGCTGGGTGGGCTTCCGCTTGGCCCGCAGCGCCGACTGCCCGTCGCTCAACGGAACCAAGATCCGCCTCCGAGCCGGGGGGCGCGACCAGTGGCGCGTCATCGTCAACGGCGACTCGTACCGCTCACAGCACGCGCCGATCGCCCACTTCGGCCTTGGCCAAGCGGCGGCGGAGTTCGTCGAAATCCACTGGCCAAACGGCCAAACCACGCGTATCGACGAGCCGCCGCACGGGCAGTATCACGCCGTGCAGGCCGTCACGGCTCCGGCCGAATAAACCACTCGGCCACGGTGTCGGCGAAGCGCATTCCCTGCCGCGTGAGGTGGAATCGATCGTCGCTGCGGACGCCCCAGTCGGATTCGACCGCCCGCTGCATGTCGGCGACCCACCCGGCGCGCAGGTCGTGGCCGGTGGCTTGCTCGAACAACTTGAACGGCCAACCGGCATTCATCCGCAAACCAAACGCCGCCGTTTCGCCGGCGCTGGCCAGGGGGGAAAGTTGCTCGACCGACTCGTGCGCCCGTTGACCAAGCGCAAGCTGTTCGCAGTAGCGCTCGGTGTTGGCGATGTTGCGGATGCGGCGGCCATCGACGTAACCGGACGCGCTTGGCCCAAGCGCCTGGCACGCGCCGCCGCGCCAGTAGTTGACGTTGTGCTGGCAGGCGCGCGATGGCAGCTCGGCGCTTGGCTCGCCGTCGTGCCGCGCGAAGTTGGCCACCTCGTACTGCGCGAAGCTGGCAGCGGCGGCGGTGTCGATCAGTTCGTCGTACATCGCGCAGGCCAGTGATTCATCGACGTCGAACTCGCCGGCTTGCAACTGCTCGTAGAGAGGCGTGTCCTCCTCGTAGATCACCTCGTAGCAGGAGAGGTGCTCGCTGCCCATCGCGATCGTCTCGGCCATGGTGGCTTTCCAAATGTCCATCGTCTGGCCGGGGATGGCGAACATGAGGTCGAGGTTGATGTTGTCGAGACCGGCGGCGCGCAGGCGGTCGAACGACTTGAACACCATCTCGCGCGAGTGAATGCGGCCAAGCTTGTTGAGCAGCCCCTCGTCGAGCGACTGCACGCCCATCGAGATGCGGTTCACGCCGTGCTCGCGAAGGAGCTTGGCCTTCTCCGTCGAGACGGTGGCGGGGTTGCACTCGACGGTCCACTCGTCGGCACCGAGCAGGTCGAGCCGCTCCATCGCCACGAGGACGCGTCGCCATTGAGCCGTGCTGAGCAGTGACGGTGTGCCGCCACCGAAGAAAATCGTACGGGGCTTGAGCGACGAGGCGACCAGCTCCATCTCGCGAATCAGCGCATCGACGTAGCGGTTCATTTGCTCGCCGCTGGAGAGCTCGGAGAAAAAAGCACAGTACTCGCACTTGGCCGCGCAGAACGGCACGTGCACGTACAAGCTTTGAACAGAACTGGAAATTGCGCTCATAAAAAGCGCGGGAAATCAGGAGGCTTTGCGCTTCCGGGTGTAATCAATGGCCGAGACCACAGCGGCCCCAATAGCGAAGATGACAGCGGCCGTCCCCACGCCGATGCCGACGCCGATGCCCATCTCCGTGTACATCGCCATCAGATCAATTTCCATACCCAAACTCTTGGCGCCAAACACGCCTGCAGCCAGAATACCTATGAGAACACCCCAAAACATAATTCACCCGGCAATCCGCCGGACGGGCAACATAACCTCCCTTGACCCGCCGGGCCAAGCGGTTTTTTAGTTTAATTTTCTATTTATTTGTTTTTGTTCCATAATTTGTTATTATATCTAAGCGGCCACGCGTACTTTGGCTATCACAGTATTTTTATGGATTACTCACAGTTTCCCCCGTTCAGTCTCTCTCGCCTATTGCGCAACACCTTCCGTCCCAAGCCGGGCGAGCGCATCTGCATCCTGATCGACCTTCCCGACCTCGGCTTGGCCAAGGACTGGGCGTTCCTCGGCGACGAAAAATTCTCCATCCAGCGCCACGCGCATGATTCTTTTTACAGGGTGCTGCACGACAGCGTGATGGCTGAGCTTGACCTGAGCGGCGGCGAGTTTTTTGCCTACGACGAAACCGGCGGTAGCAATCTCGATCTGCCGGATCGCGCCGTCGCGCCGGACGGAACCGAGCTGAGCCTCGAGCGAGATGTTTATCCCAACTACGACATCATCCTCTGCATCTCGACGCATTCCGCCACCGCACCGCTGACCGCCTTGGCCAAGCGTCACGGTTTTCGAGGGGCGACGCTGCACGGCGTGAACGACATCATTCTCCGCAGCGGCCTCGCCGTGGATTACAACGAAGTCAGCCTTGTCACCGAGAAGCTCCGTCTTGCGCTGACCCGGGCCGATTTTTTTGAAATTGATTTCAAACTCGGTGACGACACGCACACGCTCCGGCTCGAGTGCGACCGACAGGAGGCGCAGAAGAGCCACGGCATTTGTCTCGCCGACGAGCCGGACGTCGCCAACCTTCCCGCAGGCGAGGTGTACTTCGTGCCGACCGGCGGCAACGGCGCGTTCCCGATGCAGTACGCCGCTGGCACGCTTGGCCTGCAGCAGGTCACCGGCGGCCGCATCACCTGCGCCACGCTGATCCGCGGTGACCAAGCGGTTATCGACGCGCACAACGCCAAACTGGCCAACGACCCGGTCACCGGCGAACTCGGTGAGTTGGGCTTCGGCACGCAGGTGCTGCCGGTGTCCGGTCGCGACATTCAGGACGAGAAAATCCTCGGCACGATGCACGTCGCCACCGGCCGCAGCGATCACCTCGGCGGCGACCTGACGCCCGACAAGTTCGCGAAGGCCCAAAACGCCACGCACGACGACATCCTTTTTTCGCCGAGCAAAACCCCCGACATCACCGTCTCCGAAGTCCGCATGCAGCGCGACGGCGGGTCGATCGTCGTGCTCGAGAATTACCAGCCGGCCGAGCACCTCCTCCGGTCGATCGGCTGAGATGAGTTTACTTTCGCCGAAAGCTACTTACCCTTCGCCTCTCACGTCATGCGTTTACTCATTTGCATTCTCACATTGGCCGGCTTCTCCGCCGGGGAACTCACCGCAGCGGACAAAAAACCGCTGCGCGCTCTGCTGATCACCGGCGGTTGCTGCCACGATTACGCCACGCAAAAGGATCTGCTCAAGCAGGGGCTTGAGGCGCGGGTCAATGTCGTTGTCGATCACGTGCACTCGCCCGATAAGAGCACCAAACCGCCGTTGGCCATTTTCGGCAACCCGGACTACGCCAAGGGCTACGACGTGGTGATCCACGACGAATGCGCCGCCGCGCAGACCGATCCCAAGATCATCGCCGGCGTGCTCGCGCCTCACCGCAGCGGCATCCCCGGCGTGAACCTTCACTGCGCCATGCACTCGTACCGTTTCGGTGACTTCCGCAAACCGGTCAAGGCCGGCGCGGCCAACGCCAAGTGGTTCGAGTACATCGGCGTGCAGTCCACCGGCCACGGCCCGAAGAAGCCGATCTCGATCTCGTTTGAGCACAACGTGCCGTTCATCACCAAGGGAATCAAAGATTGGACGACCGGAAACGAGGAACTCTACAACAACGTACAGGTGCTCCCCACCTCCAAGGTTGTCGCGCGCGGCACGCAGGGCAAAAGCAAGGCCGTCGTCGCGTGGACGAATGACTACAATGGCGTCCGTGTATTCAGCACCTCACTTGGCCACAACAACTTCACCGTCGCCGATTCACGCTACCTCGACTTCGTCGCCCGCGGACTGCTCTGGGCCGTCAAGAGCGAGGATGCGCCGATCAAAAAGGCTGGTAAATAACGCGATGGTCGGAGGTTTTTACGAGACCGCCAAGGCGCTCTCCGAGTACCTGCTATTTCACTACGGCAAACCGGAGGAGGTGTTGCCATGGGACTTCGGACCAAGCGACGCGCTCGACTACCCCGCCCGCTGCGTCAGCGAATGCGTCGCCGCCGACCGGCTCGCGGCCAACGCCCGCGCGCTCGACCTCGGCTGCGCCGTCGGCCGCTCGACCTTCGAACTCGCCAGGCACTGCGCGGAAGCTACCGGCATCGACTTGTCCGAAAACTTCATTGCGGTTGCCGAGCAACTCCAGCGCGACGGCCAAGTTGACTACTCGTTCGCCATCGAGGGCGACCTTGGCCAAGCGGCCGTTGCCGAGGTGCCAAGCGGCATCGACCGCTCGCGCGTGAGTTTCGAGCAGGGCGACGCCACGTTTTTGCGGGATGGCCTTGGCCAATTCGACGTTGTGCTGATGGCCAACCTCATCGATCGCCTGCCGTGCCCGGCCAAATGCCTCGAGCAACTCCCCAACCTCGTCGCCGCCGGGGGCCAACTTATCATCGCCTCACCCTGCACTTGGCTTGAGGAATACACGCCCAAGGCCGAGTGGCTCGGCGGCCAAGCACAGCAAACCCTCGACACCCTCCGCGACCTCCTCTCACCCGCCTTCACGCTGGACGGCGAATGGAACCTCCCATTCCTCATCCGCGAGCACGCCCGCAAATACCAGTGGAGCATCGCCCAAGCCACCC
>Ga0209047_1001970_pt1 | contig 14289 bp, 11 predicted proteins | sample SaaInlV_165m_DNA_3_FD_184681 | JGI IMG/M metagenome (GOLD analysis project Ga0209047, IMG submission 184681) | Marine microbial communities from expanding oxygen minimum zones in the Saanich Inlet - Saanich Inlet SI037_S3LV_120m_DNA (SPAdes)... | ecosystem: Environmental > Aquatic > Marine >...
TGCAGTTGTTTATAAGCGGATCTTACTGATGCGTTTTCATCCACTGCGTTTTTAAGCTCAATCACCACCAATGGTAAACCATTAACAAACAACACCACATCAGGGCGTTTATTCACCCCATTTTCAACCACGGTAAACTGATTGGCCACCACAAAATCATTGTTTCCTGGGTTGTTAAAATCTACTAGCCAAACCAAATCACCTCTTTGGTTGCCCTCTTGCTGATATGAGACCTTTACACCTTCGGTCAGCATTCGATGAAAGCTCTCATTATTAGTGAGCAATTCAGGGGAATGAATGCGGACGATTTCTTTGATTGCCTCTTGTTGGGCATCGTGGGGAATGGTCGAATTGATTCGGGCTACTGCATCGCTCAAGCGATTAAACAGTAAAACCTCTTCAAAACTACTTCGTAGCGGGTTGTCAGAATCAGGCGCAATATCGGGGGCGTAGATGTATTCGTAACCCTGCTTTTCCAGTAGCTCGATGCAGAACTCTTCGATAACATTTTCAGTAATTCGGCTCATGTCATCCATACCTCTGCATTATATCCAACGGGCGATTCCATTACCTGATTGCCATCACCGCCATTTAATTTATCCATCGCCCATTTTCTGGGGTTTTCCAGAATATATTGAGTAATCCGCCGATATTCATTTTCATTGCGAATAATATGTTCCCAGAAATTCCGTTGCCACAATTTCCCATCAAATGGTTGCCAATGATTATTTTTAACACAACGGATATATTCAACCGTGGTTATTGATTCAAACGCACCAACCATATCACCAACGGTTTTATCCGTATGGTCAACGGTTTTATCCGTATTGGCAATGGTTTTATCCGTATGGTCAATGGTTTTATCCGTATTGGCAATGGTTTTATCCGTATGGTCAACGGTTTTATCCGTATGGTCAACGGTTTTATCGGTATGGGCAATGGTTTTATCCGTAGGGGCAATCCCTTGTGGTTGCCCTTTTCGTATATTCCCCATGACATTGTAGGTGGTCGCATTATTTTGGGCGACCACAAGGGTAGCCCCTACGATTTCCACAATGCCGTGAAAATGATTGGGCATAACAACATATTCTTGTAATTCAATATTTTTAAATCGTTTTTTTAATTTCAACCATTCATTTATAACCATTTTACCCGCATCATTTAAAATCATTGCACCATCCACAATTCCACCAAACAAACACGCCCGATGCTGGCAACAGATCGTTACAAAATAAAAACCTGCCTGTGAATAATCATAACCCTTTAAACGGATTGATTTACGGTGGTGAATTTTTGGATTGTATTTATTCATTGCTGGCTATCCTGATTTCACCGTTCATAAGTTTGGGTAGGAGGGTGTTGCGGAGATTTTCTAAAGTACTTATCTGAACAGCATTCACGCCAAGTTTTGGAACAATATCTTCTAAAATATCATTAAAGATTTCGAGCATATAATTGGGTGGAATCGGTATATCAAAATTTTTGAGGTGATCCAAATCAATCCTCTGCCTCCCACTGGAACCAGCCAAACAACCTTCTGCATAATCTCTAAAACCACTATTCCGTGCAAGTGTGTAAGCAAAGAATGGGTGAATTCCTTCTTTTGGTCGCATTACAATATATTCTGTGGAGCCCCAAGCAATTTCTTTCTCTTGTAAGAAAGTTACATATGCAGTTTTCCCATTTTCTAAACATGGAGTTATACGGGCAAGAAGCGTATCTTCATTAATAAATTTCGTTCCAGACTTGTACTCCCTGTCATACCACCCATCAGGATTAAATGTCTGAGTATTTAGAGAAGCCATCTCCAAATAAGGTGCTATTGTTCCTTTAGCTAATATTCTTCTAGGATTAAAATCGATTAGATCTGAAACGACTCCTTCCTCCCAATCCTCCCCAGCCTCTTCCACAAACCACTGACGAAAAAGCGTTTCTGCCATTTGTTCAAGGGTTTTGTTTTGGCGGTGGAGCAGGTTGATTTTGTCATCCAGCGAGCTTAATACTTCGGCTATGGCTTTTTGTTCGGGGAGTGGGGGGTATGAAACGGGTATTCCTTTTAATATCTCAGTATTAATTGATGGCATAGTTGCACCAACTGCAATATTAAGAATGTACTCTCTAAATATCTTTTGCTGAAAAAAGTAACTGAGAAATCTCGAATCAATATCTGAAATAGGTCTGACTCGTAACATTCGAGATGAAAACATCCAACCATCATGATGTGGTTGCACAAAAGCACTTAAATCAACAGAGCCTACACGGGTAAAAACAATGTCGCCTGATTTTAGTAGATATTTGGCAAGTCTGTCTTTATCTTCATCTGTTATGCTCGGATAGTCAAAATCATCTATACGAAAATTATTAATATGTTCAACAGTTATAACAGGCGTACCACCAGTTATATATTGCTCATTTTTCAGCTGACTTCCGAAAGGGCCAGTTTGGACTTCTGCTATATTTTTAAGCTCACATTTTCTCCACTCACTATTCGACAAGCTCATCGTATCACTCATCCCCAAGCCCTCCAAGTTCCTTTTCAATCTCTTCAATACTCGGCAAGCTGGATTGAAACGGCTCGGGTAATTGCTGAGTCAACTGATATTCACTAACCCCCAAAGGTTGTTGCATATCTTTCAAGGCATATTCCACAATGGTTTTATCTTTTGATTTGCAAATAAGAATGCCAATGGTGGGTTTGTCCTGATCCGTTGCCAGCAAATCATCTACGGCAGAAATATAAAAGTTGAGCTTTCCTGCAAACTCAGGCTTAAACTCAACGGTCTTTAATTCCACCACCATATAACAACGCAACTTGATGTGGTAAAACAGCAAGTCCATATAAAAATCCTTATCGCTAACCGATAATTTATATTGCTTGCCAATAAAAGCAAAGCCTGCTCCCAGCTCTAATAAAAACTGGCTGATATTTTCAGTTAATGCAGCTTCCAGCTCTTTTTCGTTGTGTTTTTGACTAAGGGTTAAGAAATCAAAACAATAGGGATCTTTCAATGTTTGTTGAGCAAGGTCGGATTGCGGGCTTGGCAGATGAGCATCGAAGTTACTTAGTGCCTTGCCTTCGCGTCCATAAAGCCCAAGTTCTATTTGGTGTGTTAAGACTGCTCTTGACCAGTTATTTTCGATGGTTTTTTGGACATAAAAGATAGCTTCTTCTGGGATGCTGGCTTTGCTGATAATTAGCAGGTTTTGCCCCCAGGGGATTTGAAAGATGGGAGCTTGCTCTAATTGCGAAACAACTTGTGTCGTAATTGGATTCTTATTTTGGGCAACAAGTTGTTGCCCAATTAGGTTTGAGTCATGCCAAAACTTAAACCATTGTTTCATATATTTGATATTTCTGATAGAAAACCCTTTCATATCAGGGAATTCTTCTTGTAAATCTCGGCTCATCTGTTTCACCAAGCCATCGCCCCAACGGGCAGTTTCTTGTTTTTCAACAATCTGCGATCCCATAAACCAGTAGAGTTGAAGCAGCTCTCGATTAACCGAAACCGCCGCCTTGATCTGGGCAGATTGTACCTGAGATTTAATAGCGGCAATAAAATCTTTATAGGCTAAATTTTTGGCAACTTCACTCATCCCCAAGCCCTCTAACTTCTTTCATGATCAACTTATCAACATCACTCTCAAAATGAGTCAGCAAAATAGTTTCGTTTTCATATCGAGCTGCAATGCTGTTTTTAGCGTCTTGCGCTGTAAATATCAAAAACTCTACGGCGCTATTTCTAATCATTTTTCTCTTAGGCATCATGACTCGCACCTTTTGCCAATTTCTTCTCCAGTGCTTTGGCTTGCTGGTCAAAGTCGGATTTTATCTTTTGAGTTTTGTTAAAATTTTCATATTCAGCAAAGGCTTTTTGCTCGGCTTGATTGCGGGAGGTTTTTCCGTAACCCTCTAACACTTTGTATTCGTTAAATTCGAGAAATTTATTTACGCTCTCAGCAAAGCCTTCCATGGTAAAGCTATTGCGCCTTTCAATGATGCCTTCAATATAATCAAAAAAAGCGGTAATGGTTCGCTCTAACTTTTTGATTTCATCTTCAACAAGATAGTTTTTGCCAATGGTGGTATCGGATTTTAGCACTCTGCCATCAGGAGAATTTTTATAGCTCAACATGCCCATTGCGGGTTTATCTGCATCTGCATTTTTATAGATAATCTCTGAGGCGGTATTACCCGTTATCGCAAAATGAAATTTATCCTGCACATGGGCGTAAAACTGTCGAGTTGTTGCTGATTTTGGGTCATAATCAATACTACATTCTGCAAAAATATCCGTAATCTGTTGGTATATTCTGCGTTCACTGGCACGAATAGAGCGGACTCTTTCGAGCAATTCTTTAAAATAATCCTTGCCAAAATAACGACCATTTTTAAGCCGTTCATCGTCCATAGCAAAGCCTTTGATAATGTACTCTTTTAGGAGTTTTGTTGCCCAGATTCTAAACTGGGTCGCCTGCGTGGAATTAACTCTATAGCCTACGGAAATGACTGCATCAAGATTGTAATATTGGGTTCGGTAAATTTTGCCATCTTCGGCAGTATGTGCATATTTTGCACATACTGAATTCTCCTCTAATTCCTTATCGTTAAATATGTTCTTTAAATGCTTGCTAACGACTGAACGATCAACATTAAACAACTCTGCCATACGCTTTTGCGTCAGCCATAGTGTCTCATTATTAAGCAACACCTCAACTTTAATCTCACTGTTTGGCGTACTATAAAGCAGAAATTCAGTTACTTCATCTTTGACGGTTAGCTTTTTATTATCCACGGATTTTAACCTTGGCCAAATTTTCAATAATGCGCTGATTTAAAACCGCCTCTTCTTTTAACTGCTGCTCAAACTCTGCTTTTAGACTGGTAAAGCGTTCTCCAAAGTCAAAAGCATCTTTTTCCTCTGCCAAGCCCACATATCGCCCTGGGGTGAGAACATAATCCAGCTCTTTGACCCGTTCGATAGATGCCGCATTACAAAAACCATTAACATCCTCGTACGGGCGAACCTCGTGTTCGCCCTGTTCGCCCATCTTGTGTTCGCCCTCTTTACAACGCCAGTTATGATAAGTGCTAGCAATAGTTTGAATGTCATCTTCTGAGAGTTCACGAGTGCGGCGATTAATCAGATGCCCCATATTTCTAGCATCAATAAACAGAATTTCTCCTGTGCGGTTGCGATATTTCCCATTGCTTCGATTACGACTTAAAAACCACAACGATGCAGGGATTTGGGTATTTAAAAATAGTTTTGCAGGTAGGTTAACAATACAGTCTATCAAGCCAGCTTCAACCAAGTTTTTTCTTATCTCTCCTTCGCCCGATGTTTTAGAGGTTAACGACCCTTTTGCTAACACAAAGCCTGCTTGTCCACTTGGGGCTAAGTGATAAATAAAATGCTGAATCCATGCATAGTTGGCATTACCTGTGGGTGGTACGCCATATTGCCAACGACCATCTTTACGCATTAAATCACCGCTCCAATCACTCACATTAAACGGTGGATTGGCGATGATGTAATCTATTTTTGTATCTTTATGTGCATCATTAAGAAAAGAGCCTTCGTTATTCCACTTAACTTGCGAGCTGTCAATGCCGCGAATGGCAAGGTTCATTTTTGCCAGCCGCCAAGTAGTTTGGTTACTTTCCTGTCCGTAAATGGAAATATCGTTGATCTTGCCTTGATGCTCCAGTACAAATTTTTCTGATTGCACAAACATTCCACCTGAACCACAGCATGGATCAAGCACTCGTCCTTTAAATGGCTCTAGCATATCCACTAATAATTCAACAACACTTCTTGGGGTGTAGAACTGCCCACCCTTTTTACCTTCTGCTAAAGCAAATTCACCAAGAAAATATTCAAACACATGACCTAACACATCCGCACTACGAGACTTGGCGTCACCCAGTGCAATGTTACTAATGAGATCAATTAATTCACCTAAACTGGTTGGATCAAGATTCTGTCTGGCATAGACTTTAGGCAATACACCTTTCAATGAGCTATTCTCCTTTTCAATCGCATCCATTGCCCCATCAACCGTTTTGCCGATAGTAGGTTGTTTGGCGTTAGCTTGTAGTTGAGTCCAACGAGCATCTTGCGGTACAAAAAATACATTCTCTGCTTTGTACTCGTCTTTGTCCTCAGGGTCGGCTCCTTCGTACGCGCCATCACCTGCTAGTAATGTTGCATACATCTCCTCAAAGGCATCAGAAATATATTTGAGAAAAATCAAACCCAAGACAACATGCTTGTATTCGGCGGCATCAATATTTTTTCGAAGCTTGTCCGCCGATTTCCAAAGTTGTTTTTCCAGTGATTCTTCTTGTACTTCTTTCTTTTTTGCCATTGTGTCTCAGTTTGTTTCGTTTGCTATTGGCAGGTGAAAATTTTGGGTTACTAACTAATTGTTAACGGCGGTATCGGTTTGTTGAATAAGATGCTGTTTAAAAAAATCCGCAATCGAAGGTGATATTTTAAATTTCTGCTGCAGTTATTTATCCTCCATAAAATCTGTTTTAATGATCGTTTAAAGAACATTTTGGACTGCTTAAATTTTCTGGATCTCTGGCGATAAACTAATACTGAACAGCTATAAACGCAAGCCAGGACAGTTGAAGAAAGAATATTTGTTGAGGTTTATACGTAATATTACTAATAGTTTTGACTGAGTTTAGGGGGGATACTCATACCGCTTTGTTCTTCCTGATTTACCCCGGTGCTAATTTAAAAGGACTATTATTTTAATCTGTTAATTTAATCCCGGAAGTTTGAGCGGCTCAGCTGATAGCTTGTGCTCGATCTGACAGTAAGGATGTCATTGGTGTAAAATTGCGAATAATATCTGTAACTAGCAATTATCTACATAAAAATTGTATTATACGCAATATAATTGCGAAAAACAAGTTATACACCATTCAATCCGCAAGACACTATCACCATATTTCTGTTATGATTATAAAAAAGTCTAAATTGTCTGGTTTTGGGAAATCACTAAACTGTCCAGTTGCTGATTAAGTAATCCGGAAAATGAAAAAATAAACCGCTGAATTATTTTCAGCACTAAGGTTGAATCTTGTGAGAAGAAAATCCATGAATGATGATTCGATAAATCTGCATAGGATTGAAACTGCATCTCAGGATGAATTGAGGGCTCTGCAGTTGAAGAGACTAAAATGGTCACTTAATCATGCTTACAATAATGTTGCGCATTACCGGAGGGTTTTTGATGAAGCAGGAGTTCATCCGGATGATTTAAAAACAATAGCTGATCTGGCAAAATTTCCATTCACCTGCAAAAGCGATTTACGAAAAAATTATCCTTTCGGAATGTTCGCTGTTCCAAGAAAGAAGGTCTCACGTATTCATGCCTCGAGTGGCACAACGGGTCAGCCGACTGTAGTCGGATACACTAAGAATGATGTGGATATGTGGTCCGGACTTATGGCACGTTCAATCTGGGCCGCAGGAGGGCGCCCCGGTGACATTGTGCATGTGGCTTACGGTTATGGTTTGTTTACCGGTGGGTTAGGCGCGCATTACGGAGCAGAAAAACTGGGTTGCACCGTGATTCCTGTTTCCGGAGGAATGACTGAAAGACAGGTTCTGTTGATACAGGATTTTAAACCGGACATTATCATGGTCACGCCATCTTATCTTCTGGCAATTGCGGATGAATTTGAAAAACAGGGTATAGACAGCAATAAGTGCTCACTCAAAATAGGCATGTTTGGGGCAGAACCCTGGACAAATGAGATGCGCAAAGAAATTGAAGAAAAGTTCAACATCGATGCGGTTGATCTTTACGGACTTTCGGAAATCATCGGCCCCGGAGTTTCCGGAGAATGTTTCCGTGAAAAAGACGGGCTGTACATTTGGGAAGATCATTTCTATCCGGAAATAATTAATCCTGAATCAGGTGAAGTACTTCCTGATGGAGAAAAAGGTGAGTTGGTTTTTACTTCACTGACTAAGGAAGCTTTTCCAATAATCCGTTACCGTACGCGGGATTTGACCAGGCTTTTCACCGGAGGAAACCGTACGATGCGTAAAATGGAGAAAATTACCGGACGTACAGACGATATGATGATCATTCGCGGAATTAATGTCTTTCCTACTCAAATAGAGGAAATCCTTTTGAGGGATGGACGGCTTTCGCCAAATTTTCAGATTGAACTTACACGTGAAGCAAGACTGGATGAAATGACTGTACTGGTGGAAGCAAGGTCAAATGAGCTGTCTGACGTTCTCAGGAAAGATATTAGTAAAAACCTGAAACACCAGATTAAAAATCGTATTGGCGTGACAGCGAAGATCAATCTGCTGGCAACAGGCGGTGTTGAAAGATCAGTGGGTAAGGCCAGGCGAATTGTGGATAAACGTATCACTGAAACTGCTTGAAAATTTGTAAAATATTTTTTACTTTTCTTAGCTGACGGCTTTGTTGTTGTAGGGCAGCAACAATCGATTACTGACGCTGAATCACTTTAAAAACACAGGAATGATGAATACAAAATTGCGGCCGATGATGGGTAATGAGGCTATTGCACAGGGAGCATGGGAAGCCGGCGTGCGAGTAGCTTCTGCGTATCCCGGAACTCCAAGTACTGAAATTTTGGAGAATATTGCCAAGTATCCGGAAACTGATATTTTTGCACAATGGGCGACCAATGAAAAAGTTGCTCTTGATGTGGCCAGCGGCGCTTCATTTTCCGGAGTTCGTTCCTTTGTGGCAATGAAACATGTTGGCTTGAACGTAGCTTCCGACACATTGATGTCACAAACATATATTGGTATCAACGGTGGAATGGTGATTGCCGTTTGTGACGACCCTGGAATACACAGTTCACAAAATGAGCAGGATACCCGCATGTACAGTCGTCTGGCCATGGTTCCAACTCTTGAACCAAGTGATGCACAGGAAGCGCTGGATTTTGTAAAATTGGGTTATGAATTAAGTGAAGAGTTTGACACTCCGGTTATTTTACGCAGTACAACCCGACTTTCTCACACCCGCAGTCTGGTACAACCTGGAAAACGGCTCACGCCAAAACCGCTGGGATTTTTGGAAGATCCAACGAAAAATGTGATGATTCCCGGACACTCCAGGCTACGTCATCCTAAATTGCTGGAGAGAGAAAGCAAACTTAAAGCATATTTTGACAGCTCAGATATTATCCGCTGGGACAAAGGAAACTCTGATTACGGGGTTATCACGCTTGGTCCTTCTTTCACCTATGTCAAAGAGGTACTTCCGGATGCTTCTGTGTTGAAACTGGGTGCATCTTATCCTCTTCCGGAACAGCGGATCCGCGAGTTCTGTAACTCTGTAAAACGCGTATTTGTAGTAGAGGAACTGGAACCTGTTGTTGAAAATGAAATGCGCGGGATGGGTTTGGAAGTAGAGGGTAAAAAATATTTTTCCAGACTTGGAGAGTTTTCTCCGGAAACAGTTCGTGCAGGATTTGAAAACGCAGGAATTTTGCAAAACAGAAAAAAGAAAGTTTCAGTGCAAATCAAACCTGTCGTTAGACCGCCTGTCCTGTGCGCCGGTTGTTCACACATGAGCACATTTTTGGTCATGAATTCTGTTGATGCCAGAGTCGCCGGTGACATTGGTTGTTATACCTTAGCCGCAGTTGAACCACTGAGTGCGATTGACACAACAGTAGCCATGGGTTCCAGTATTGCCAATGCCGCCGGGATGGCAAAAGCCGGAACCGAAACTAAACCGATTGTGGCGACGATTGGAGATTCCACTTTTTTGCACTCCGGAATCCCACCCCTGATAGATGCGGTTTATAACAATGTGGACATCACAGTTTTACTGCTCGACAATAAAATTGTCGCTATGACAGGAGGACAAAATCATCCTGGTACAGGAATTACACTCCGCGGTGAAAAAACTCACAAAGTTGTATATGAAGAAATGGTGCGGGCAACAGGAGTGAAGTGGGTTAAAACGGTGGACTCATATGACATAGGCGCGATGTTACGCACCATTCGGGAAGCGATTGCTTTTAAAGGTGTAGCCGTGGTTATTTCTGACAGGCCGTGCGTTTTGGATCCTGTCCGTTTGAGAGGTGAACCGCTGGAAGTCAATGCGCTTGCCTGTACCGGTTGTCAATCCTGCATGAATTTGGGCTGTCCGGCGCTTTCCTGGAGTGATGAATTGTTTGAAGGTCACCACAAAGTAAAAATTTCTGCCAGCGGTTGTATCGGTTGCTCCATGTGTGCGCAGGTCTGTCCAACTGACTGCATTAAACCCGCTGCGAAAATAGCTTTATGAATCAGCTTAAATCAAAATCAAAAACGGCACCGGTCCCGACTGCAGCAGTTAATACTTCTGCCGATCAGACCGAACGACCAACAAATGTACTTGTCGTCGGAGTAGGCGGGCAGGGGGTTATTTTGGTCTCAAAAGTACTCGCGCAACTTTGCCTCTCCAAAGGTCTTCAAGTAAAACAAAGTGAAATTCACGGCATGGCAAAACGCGGTGGTACAGTTTTCAGTCACATTCGTTTTGGTCCGCAAGTCTGGTCACCGACAATTCCTGCTGGAGAAGTAGATGTACTGGTAGCATTGGAATGGGCTGAAGGTTTACGCTGGCTGGAATATTTAAATCCGGAGAGCGGCACTTTTGTTTCGGACACACAGCATATTGTTCCGCCTTTTGCCTGCAGAAATCGTTTACGCGGCGCAGAGGATACTTACGCAAGAGAAACTCCTGCGCAAATTATCGATAAAGTTCCCAACGGTTTTGCCCTGGATGCCGCGGGAATGGCCAAAGAATTAGGTAATGAAAGAACTTCTAATACAATTTTATTAGGTATTCTTTCCACTACTTTGGATTTTGAAGTGAAAGATTGGGAGGAAACTATAGCTTTGTTTGTTCCGCCCAAAACTATCGATTTAAACCGAGAGGCTTTTCACATTGGACGACAATGGATTGAAAATGCAAATCACCCAGCAGAGTTTGCACCGCAAACCGAGTTTCCCGTTCAGCAATACCTGCCCGAAGAAAGCGGTCTAGTAGACTGGGAATTCACTGCGGAATGGTGCAAGGGTTGTGATATTTGTGTGAAAATGTGTCCGGAACGTTGTCTCAGGTTGACTGCTGATCAAAAAGTCGAAATGACTGATATTCATGACTGCACAGGCTGCCGTATTTGTGAATGGTTATGTCCGGACTTTGCGATTGATATCCGGAAACCAATATTTCAATAATGATCAAACTGTAAATATTTCGAGGAAAATGAATTTACATTATAATTTACAAGGTAACCACGCCTGCGCAATGGGTGCAATTGCCGCCGGATGCCGTTTTTTTGCAGGCTATCCGATTACGCCGTCGTCAGAAATCGCCGAACGCATGTCTCTGGAACTGCCAAAACATGAAGGCGTTTTTATTCAGATGGAAGATGAAATTGCTTCAATGGGTGCAGTGATCGGGGCATCAATGGGGGGTGTAAAATCAATGACTGCGACCAGCGGTCCTGGATTTTCACTAAAGCAGGAAAATATCGGTTATGCTACCGGTGCTGAAATTCCGTGTGTGATTGCTAATGTGATGCGCGGAGGTCCAAGTACCGGAATGCCGACACGTCCGGCTCAGTCAGATTTAATGCAGGCACGTTGGGGAAGTCACGGAGGACACCCGTTGATTGTACTTACTCCGGAATCAGTTAAAGAAATTTTTGACGAAACAGTACGTGCTTTCCACCTTTCAGAAAAATTCCGTACTCCGGTGATAGTTTTGTACGACGAAGTTCTGGGGCATCTAGTGGAAACTTTACCATCGGCGGATGCGGATAAAAATGAAACACCAGCAAGAAAATGGGCAAAAGAATCAACTGAGACATTCCTGCCATACGCGGCAACCGAAGATTTTGTGCCACCGATGCCTCGTCCCGGGGACGGTTACCGCACTCATACTACAGGTTTGACTCATGCAGAAGACGGATTCCCAACGCAGGATCCGGAAACTGTTGAGAAAGCAATGGATCGTCTGTTGAAAAAATTTGAATACAATCAAAGTGAAATTGAATCGTACGAAACCCTGCATTGCGACGATGCGGAAATTTTGGTGATGACTGTAGGAATCAGCGCACGCGCCGCAAAACATGCTGTTAAAACAGCACGTCAGCAAGGTATTAAAGCCGGACTATTTAGACCAATAACGCTATGGCCTTTTCCGGAGAAAGCTTTTCAAAAATATGCAGCAAAAGCAAAAACGGTGGTTGTTCCGGAAATGAATACTGGTCAATTACGTCTGGAAGTTGAAAGGCTTTGTACTAAAAAAACAACAATAAAATCCATTAACCGCATAGACGGTGAAGCCATTACTCCTGAGGAAATATTAAAGCTTCTTCATGTCGTTAATAAATAGCTGCTGCTTGCTGAGCAGTGTTTAGTTATGGCGTTTGTGTGATAGAAAATCCGTGGTCTAAAGTTTCAACAATCAGTTTTAATCAGTGAACATCCGTGGCTTAAAGTTTCAACAATCCGTTTTTAATCAGTGAAAATACGTGGTCTAAAGTTTTAACAATCAGTTTTTAATCAGTGTAAATCCGTGGCTTAAAGTTTCAACAATCAGATTTTAATCAGTGTAAATCCGTGGTCTAAAGTTTTAACAATCAGTTTTTAATCAGTGTAAATCCGTGGCAGATAAGCCTTAACGAATCCGTTTTTAATCAGTGAACATCCGTGGCCCAAAGTTTTAACAATCCGTTTTTAATCAGTGTAAATCCGTGGCAGATAAGCCTTAACGAATCCGTTTTTAATCAGTGAACATCCGTGGCCCAAAGTTTTAACAATCCGTTTTTAATCAGTGTAAATCCGTGGCAGCTAAGCCTTAACAAATCCGTTTTTAATCAGTGTAAATCCGTGGCTTAAAGTTTTAACAATCAGTTTTAATCAGTGTAAATCCGTGGCTAAAAATAATATGAGCAAAAATATACCTTCAGAATTCAATATTCGCGACTATCTGCGTATAGAGTTAATGCCGCATTTTTTGTGTCCGGGATGTGGTCACGGCATTGCACTCCGTGCTTTGCTACAGGCAGTGCATGAGCTTGAAATATCGAAAGACAAATTAGCAATTGTCTCCGGAATCGGCTGTTCCGGCAGGGTCGGAGCATACATTGACGCTAACACATTTCATGTAACTCACGGACGTCCACTAGCCTATGCAACCGGATTAGCACTTGCGCGTCCTGATCTGGAAGTGGTTGTCATAAGTGGTGACGGCGACAGTTTGGCCATCGGGGGGAATCACCTGATTCATGCCTGTCGTCGAAACTTAAAGTTAACATGTTTGATGCTCAATAACGAAGTATACGGAATGACCGGTGGTCAGGCTTCTCCGACTACATCCGAAACTCGTTACACTACTACTTCACCAAAAGGTAGTATAGAACCGGTCTTTGATGCTTGTAAACTTGCAGAAGCAGCCGGAGCAGGTTTTGTAGGTCGTGAGGTTACTATTCAAATGCCTTCACTTAAAAAACTAATCAAACAGGGACTGCAATACGAGGGTTTCTCTTTTCTGGAAGTAATTTCTGACTGCACGGAAATTTTCGGTCGTAAGAACCAACTCGGCACTTCACCGGAAATGATTCTCAATCAGAAAAGTTCGATGCGTCCTGAATCATACGGAAATGTTGTGGATGAGCCTTTCCGCCCCAACTTCATGAAAACAGGTGTCTTAGCTCAGAATGAACGTCCGGAATATGGAGCAACTTACCGTAAACATGTAGCCAGACAGCTTAAATCAGCAGGTAAATCATGAAAGAAATACAAATCCGTTTGAGTGGAACCGGAGGACAGGGATTGCAGTTGAGCGCCAAAATGATGGCGGAAGCATTGATTCAGGAAGGTCGGCAAATTGCTCAATCACAAAGTTATGAACCTACCTCCAGGGGCGGTTTAAGCCGTGCGGATTTAGTTATCGGCGAAGAAATTCCGGATTACCCTCTGGTGACAAACTTGAATGCTTTACTCATTCTGGATCAGTTGGCCGCAGATGCATCAACTCATCTGCTCCAGTCCGGAGCTATTGTAATTACAGATTCAACCAGGGTTAAATCTCCTCCCGTCGGTGACTTCTCGGTTTATCCTCTGCCTCTTACAGAAACTGCGCTGAAACTCGGAAGTCCGAGAATTGCCAATATTATTGCTCTGGGAGTTCTAGTGACTTTGATAGAAATTTGCGAGCCTTCTTCACTGGAAGAAGCAGTGCGAAAAAATGCTCCAAAAGCTTTCCTTG
>Ga0209047_1001974_pt1 | contig 14273 bp, 17 predicted proteins | sample SaaInlV_165m_DNA_3_FD_184681 | JGI IMG/M metagenome (GOLD analysis project Ga0209047, IMG submission 184681) | Marine microbial communities from expanding oxygen minimum zones in the Saanich Inlet - Saanich Inlet SI037_S3LV_120m_DNA (SPAdes)... | ecosystem: Environmental > Aquatic > Marine >...
TTCATATGAATTTGGTGAGAGTGGATATAAGCAAAGTTATGCTGATGCCTTTTACTGGTATTTAAGGGCTGCCAATCAGGGCTTAGAGAGGTCTCAACACAATTTAGCCAGGATGTATGAGTTTGGTCTTGGTATTCAGAAGAGCCATGAGATAGCATATAGACTATATAGAAAAGCCAGTGAACAAGGCTGTAATAAATCATTTGAAAGAGCTGCTATTTTAACTTTAGTAGAGTTAAATAGGCAGGTAGAAATAGGCATTACACCTTATGAAACAAAACTTGAATTCATGTCTTTATTAGAGCCATGGCAGATTAAAGAAGCTAATAACTATTTTGATTAATTAAAAAGTAATTTTGATCAGAACTTACTACCTTTGGTTATTTCGCAGCTCCCCTTAAACCAAGATTTCCAACGCATCACATTTGTAGATGAACTTAAGCCTTCTTCCATAATGATGTCACCTGTATGTCTGTTTATATTAAAGAAAATCTGTTCGCCCTTAATATTGCTTAGATGTGAAATACTTATGTTGTCTACATCTATTTTCCGTTTATAAGTTGGTGATTTTTTTATAAATTCCATCATTTTTTTATCTCCCTGTGATTTATAAAAAAAATACTGCGGATCTATCCAATAATTGTTTTCAAACGTAAAAACTTTGGTTTTGGCATAATCCCTCTCTTTAACTAAAGAGCTATTCATTGTTCCATTACATACTAATGTTAAATTTAAAATATCTTCCGACATCACTAGATTTGGTATTAAGAATAAAAGTAGTAGTAGTTTTTTCATATAATAACTTTATTAAATTTAAGCTATCAAATCAAAATTATTTTGTAGTCTATTTGTAGTCTAAAGTAGAAATAAAAAAAGCTTCTAGAAGTAATTTCCTCTAAAAGCTTTGTATTTATTGGTGGGCCCACCAGGACTCGAACCTGGGACCAAAGGATTATGAGTCCTCTGCTCTAACCAACTGAGCTATGAGCCCGTTATTTTAATCTTTATCTAAAAAAGTTTTGAGTCTTTCAGATCGAGTTGGATGTCTTAGCTTACGAAGAGCTTTAGCTTCAATTTGCCTAATTCGTTCTCTCGTCACATCAAACTGCTTACCAACCTCTTCTAAGGTATGATCTGTATTCATTTCAATACCGAATCTCATTCTAAGCACTTTAGCCTCACGTGGCGTTAAGCTCTCTAAAATATCAGAAGTGACATGCCTTAGATTTCCATATATCGCAGAATCAGCTGGAGTTAGTGTACCTTGATCCTCAATGAAATCCCCAAGATGAGAATCTTCATCATCTCCAATGGGAGTTTCCATTGAGATAGGCTCTTTAGAAATTTTTAAAATTTTACGAATTTTTTCTTCTGGCATTTCCATTTTTTCTGCTAATTCTGACGGTTCTGGCTCTTCTCCAGTTTCCTGTAGAATTTGTCTTGAAATTCGATTCATTTTATTGATTGTCTCAATCATATGCACTGGAATTCTAATTGTTCTAGCTTGGTCAGCAATTGATCTTGTTATTGCCTGCCTTATCCACCATGTCGCGTAAGTTGAAAACTTATACCCTCGTCGATACTCAAATTTATCAACGGCTTTCATAAGACCAATATTTCCCTCTTGAATTAAATCTAAGAATTGCAAGCCTCTGTTGGTATATTTTTTTGCTATTGAAATAACTAGCCTTAAGTTTGCCTCAATCATCTCACGCTTAGCAGCCTTGGCTTTAAACTCGCCCTTAGTCATCTGCTTGTTTATTTCTTTAAAATTCTTAATTGGTAGGCCGGTCTCTTCTTCAATTCCAATTAATTTATTTTGCTGGTCAGTGATTGAATGTCTGAGTTCTTTCATTCTTTTGACATAAGGCTTATCTGCTTTTAGCTCAGCTTTTAACCATTTAAGGTTGGTTGAGTTCTCAGCAAAGCTCTTTATAAAATGTCCTCTTGGCATTTTTGATTCAAAAACACAGAATTCCATGATTTCTTTTTCATGGTGCCTGATATTTTTAATATAAATTCTAATTTTATCGCATAGAACCTCTACAAATTTTGATGAAAATCTAAAATTTACAAGCACTTTAACTATAGAGTCTTGGTGTTTTTTATATTCAGGATCATCCATCCATTTTTTTTGTTTTCTTAAGGCTTCTAATTTGTTATGCGCCCTTTTAATTGAACTGAAACGCTTAAGTACCTCTTTTGTGAAAATCTTAAGATCTTCCTCTGACATCCCGCTAGCTTTTCCTGTGTCATCCTGATCATCATCTTCTTCTTCAGCGCCTTCATCAGCCGCACTTTCTAAAGCCGCCTCTACTTTCGCTAATTCTTTTTCAGCTTCGACATCAATCAACCCATCAACAAACTCGTCCACGCCTAACTCACCTTTACGAACTTTATCAGCCATGACCATCAGGTCGTTAATAATGCCGGGTGAAGCAGAGATTGCTTGAACCATTGATCTCAGGCCCTCTTCAATTCTTTTAGCAATTTCAATTTCACCTTCACGTGTGAGTAAGTCAACCGTTCCCATTTCCCGCATATACATTCGAACAGGATCTGTTGTTCTTCCAAAATCAGAGTCTACTGTCGTTAATGCCTGCTCCGCCTCTTCAGCAGCCTCTTCGTCTGTTACAGGTGCGGGTGCGTCTGACATTAACAAAGCTTCAGCATCAGGGGCTTCGTCATAAACCATAATTCCCATATCATTGATGATGCCAATAATGCCTTCAATTTGCTCACTCTCAGATACCTCATCCGGGAGATGGTCATTAATTTCTGCGTATGTAAGGTAACCTCTCTCTTTGCCCAGTATGATTAGAGCCTTTAGCTGCATTCTTCGATTTTCAGCTTCTTGGGGAGTGTTCTCTTTTAAGAAAAGATCTTTTAATTTTTTAACTCGGGTAACACTTTTTGTTTTTTTATCCGCGGGGTTCTTTCTAGGTCTTGCCATGGCCACCTCTAAGTATATTTAGGAATGTTTCTACAAATAAATTTGAGTGATGGATTTTATCAAAATATCCTGTTTAAATCAATTACTCATTGCCTCAAAAATTTTAAAAATATATAAAAAGCAATCACTTACCTCTTGGTGATTGCTTTTAGAAATTCTTTTTCTTCCGGGCTTAAGGTATTAAAACTTTTATGCTTGATGGCATCTAATTTTGATTTATTTATAGTTTGATATTTCTTTTGTTTAATTTTTTTTCGAAGTCCATCTAATTCATCATTTAGACTCATTTTTTCATCAAAGTTCAATACTTGTGATTTAATTTCATCAATAAAATCATTATCAAATCTATTATTTAAAAAGTGAAAAATAGACGCCGTGTTATGGTCTTCATCAGTTAGGAGTTTAGCAATGCATGTTTGCGCGAGTTGCTCGTCTAATGTGTCTCCCCAGGCAATATCTTGATCAGATTTTTTGACTAATGTAGGGTCCAAAATTAACAACGATACAAACCTTCTGACCACTGAAGTTGTTTGTCTTTTTAATTGCTGTGCCGGCGGTTTTGTATTTCCTTTATTTTTAACCTTAATGACCTTATCCAACTCATCTGTTGTTAAATCCAGTAAGACAGATATCCTTTTCTTAAACAAAAAAGTCAATTTTGAAGAGGCAATATTTTCTAGTATAGGCCCTACTTCATTTAAAAATTTGACACGTTCCTCTTGGCTATTCAAGTTATTATTTTGTGTTAAATACTGAATTATGTATTCTGATAGCGGTATTGCGTGTTTTGCTAAATCTTCGAATTTTTCTTTCGAGTGTTGCCGCACATAAGAATCTGGATCATGTTGATCGGAAAGAAATAAAAATTTTAATTGCACTTCATCCGTCACGGATGTTAATGAATTTTTCATTGCTCGCCAGGCAGCAGATTTACCTGCATTATCTCCATCAAAACAAAAAATAATTTCGGGTGTATATCTCATTAGTTTTTGGATGTGAAAACTTGTTGTCGCTGTCCCCAACGTTGCTACAACATTTCTAATGCCATGTTGCGCTAAACTAACTACATCCATATAGCCTTCAACCACAAGAACATAACCTTTCTCTCTTATCGCCTTCCTTGCTGCCAGTAACCCGTATAACTCGTAACTTTTCTGAAATAAAGAAGTTTCAGGTGAGTTGTAATACTTAGGAGTGTCATTTTCGTCTATTACACGACCTCCAAAACCAACTAATTGCCCTTTTGCATTATAGATAGGAAACATAATTCTATTTCTAAAGCGATCATATCTTTTCCCTTTATCGTTTTTACTAATTAAGCCTGATTTAATTAATGCATCATTATCATAATCTTTAAAAACTTCATTTAAATTGTTCCACCCCTCGGGAGCAAACCCTATAGAAAACTCTTTTGCAATTTCTCCAGTTAAGCCTCTAGATTTTAAGTATTGAATTGCTTGTGGTGAGTCTTTCAGTTTTGCTTGGTAATATTTTTTAGCTAATATCAGTGAATCTTCTAAAATAATATTTTCTTTCTTTTTTTCTGGTTTCTCATCTACCTGATTAGGCACCTTTAGTCCGACAACTTTTGCTAACTCTTGAATCGAATCAATAAAATTTAATCCGTCATGATCTATCAGAAAGCTAATGGCGGAGCCGTGAGCGCCACAGCCAAAACAATGATAAAACTGCTTTGATGGGCTAACAGAGAAAGAGGGTGTTTTTTCCTGGTGAAAGGGGCAACAAGCAACAAAATTTGCGCCTGCTTTCTTTAAAGGGACTCTTTTATCAATAATGTCGACAACATCAACTCTATTTAATAATTCGTTTATAAAGGATTCTGGAATCATTATAGAATATTATCTTAATAATGATGAAATGGTGATAGTTAAGCGTTCGTTAATTTTTCTTTAATCTTTTGGGACACTTCTGCCATATTTGCTCTGCCTGATACCTTTAATTTAACTGCGTTCATCACTGAACCCATATCTTTCATACTTTTGGCATCTAAAGCATTAATTGCATCATCAATTTCCTTTTCAACATCCTCTGATGAAAGGGGTTCTGGCATATAATTTTGTAGGATTTTTACTTCAAATTCTTCTTTTTCAACTAAATCATTCCTATTTGCTTTTTTGAATGCTTCAATCGAATCACGACGTTGCTTGAGCATTTTTTCTATAATGTTTAGTATTATTTTATCGTCTATATCTACGCGATCATCTACTTCTTTTTGTTTGATGGATGACTGGAGTAACCTGATTGCATTTAATTTTTCAGAATCCTTACTGCGCATAGCATCTTGCATATCCACAGTAATTTTTTCTTTTAACGACATGAGGGGGCTAAATTAGAATAATTTAGGAGGTAGCATTTGATTTCTGAGTCTGCGGTATTGTCTTTTAACAGCTGCAGCAGATTTACGCTTTCTTACCCATGTAGGCTTCTCGTAAAATTCTCTTGCTCTTAAATCGTTCAATAGACCAGTTTTTTCAATTAATCTTTTGAATCTTCTCAAAGCAATATCAAATGGCTCATTTTCTTTTACTTTTATTATTGACATTAATTATCTCTTATATATAAAGTTGTAATTTAATCAGATTTATTAAAGCTTTTAAGCTTAGTAAAACTGAAAGGCGTTATTTTAATGCTAATATGCTTTTTTTTCAACAAATATAACTAAAAAGTGATAATAGAATCATGCTTATCTTAGGTATTGAAACATCATGTGATGAAACTGGCGTTGCAATCTATGATTCTGAAAAAGGGTTATTAGGGCACAAACTCTATTCACAAGTTAAGCTTCATGCAGAATACGGAGGAGTGGTTCCAGAACTAGCCTCAAGAGATCACATCAACTATATTATCCCCCTGATTCAGGATTTGCTGAAGGATTGTAAGCTTGATATTCAAAATATCGAGGCGATAGCATACACCGCTGGTCCAGGCCTATCCGGTGCGCTCCTAGTTGGAAGCAGTGTAGCAGAATCTTTGGCTTGTGCCTTGGGGATAAAATCAATTCCTATCCATCATCTTGAAGGACATCTGCTTGCTCCTATGCTCGAAAAGGAAAAGCCTGAATTTCCCTTTATAGCTTTGCTAGTTTCTGGTGGTCATTCACAATTGATACATGTTAAAGAACTAGGAAAATATAAAATTATTGGGGATACCCTTGATGATGCTGCTGGTGAAGCATTTGATAAAACAGCGCAACTTTTAGGGATAGGATACCCGGGTGGGGCCGCTCTATCAAAACTAGCTGAAAAAGGAGAAAATCAATATGAGCTGCCAAGACCCCTCTTGCATACTAATGGACTAGATTTTAGTTTTAGTGGCCTTAAAACTGCTGTTTTATATTTGGTAAAAAAACAAAATGATTTAACTGAAAAAATTAAAGCTGATATTGCTTATGCATTCGAGGAGTCAATTACGGATGTTTTAGTTAAAAAATCAATTCAAGCACTCAAACAAGAAGGTTTGAATAGAATAATTATTTCTGGTGGAGTCGGTGCTAATAAAACTTTACGAAAGAAAATTATTTCTGAGTGTAAAAAAAATGAGTTTGATTACTTTTTTCCTGATTTAAATTTTTGTACAGATAATGGCGCTATGATTGCTCTTGCTGGGGCGCTAAGGCTTAATCTTCCTAATAAAGAAAATTATTCATTTTCGGTAAAGCCAAGATGGAAACTTACTGAAATTTAACTATTTTTTAAATTTTAATTCTGTACCAGAAATTAATTTCTTGATATTTGTGTGATGCTTTAAAAGAATTATTATTGTGATTAATGCATAAGCAACGCAGTATATTGATTGATCTTTCATAATAAAAAATCCTATTAATGGTGCTGATATTGATGCAACTATTGCGGATAATGACGAATACCGTGAAATAAAAAAAACTGCTAACCAAACACAAACCACAATCAATGCTAGCTTAAGATTTAATGCAATAAGAATTCCTACGGCGGTTGCGACCCCTTTACCTCCTTGAAACTTATAAAAAACTGGATAAATATGCCCAATTAAAACGGCAAGTGCAACGCAAACAATTATGAAATTCTCAAAGCCCAAATTTTTTGCCAGCATTAACACTAATGTGCCTTTTAATAAGTCTCCCAATAATGTAAAAATTGCTGCTTTTTTATTTCCTGTTCTCATTACATTGGTAGCACCAGGATTTTTCGAGCCCATAGTCCTTGGGTCAGGTAATTTAAAAATTTGACTTATAATGATCCCAGAGGAAAGCGAACCCACCAAATAAGCAAACAAGACAATTAATAACTGATTTATCATATACACTATTATATTTGAAATATCATAAATCTTAATGACTAACCATATTTTTCTTCATAAACTAAAAGTAAATACCAAAATTGGTTACTTTGAGTGGGAACGAGCTACTGAACAAGAATTACTTATTGACATTGATATCGAGTTAAAAGGAAATCAAATTTTTAATTCGGATGATATCTCTAAAACCCTAGATTATGGAGAAGTGAGGAACTCTATAGCCTCTGTTGCAGAAACACATAAATTCCATCTTTTAGAGCCTTTCGGTGAATTAATTATAAAAACACTTAAAGAAAATTTTCCGTTCGAGAAAATTACACTTAGAATAGCAAAACAAAAAATACTCTCAGACACCGATCAGGTTGGCATTATTCTTGAGCGCTAATTAACCTCTAGGATGATGAGATTTATGAATTGTTTTTAATCTCTCTCTTGCCACATGTGTATATATTTGTGTTGTAGAAATATCACTATGGCCTAAAAGCATCTGCACCACCCTTAAATCTGCTCCATGATTTATTAAATGTGTAGCAAAAGCATGCCTTAAAATATGCGGAGATATCGATTGTTTAATATTTGCAATTATTGCGTATTTTTTAATTGAGTGCCAAAAAGTCTGTCGAGTCATTGACTGGCCACGATGCGTTACAAATAAATATTTTGATTTTTTATTTTTAAGAATCCTTTCTCTTGCAGATAGTAGATATTTTTGAATACAATCCATCGCCTCTTCCCCCATCGGAACTAAACGAGTTTTATCTCCTTTTCCTGTAACTCGAATCACACCATCATTCAAGCTTAATTCTGTTAATTGAATATTGACCAACTCACTAACTCTGAGTCCACAGGCATACAAAAGCTCAATCATCGCCTTATCTCTTAATCCAATATCTATATTAATATCAGGTGCCTCTAATAAACTTTCTACTTCGTCCTCACTTAAACTTTTAGGTAATGATTTAGGAATTTTTGGTTTTTGTATTTGTAAGGTTGGGTCAGTAATTATCTTTTTCTCTCTGTATAAAAATCGATAGAATCTTCTTAGGGTTGAAAGCAACCTTGAAATACTTCGAGCTTTTGAAGATGGAAATTTAAATGAAAGGTATTGTTGAATGTCTGACCTTGTAACATTTTCTATATGAATTATATTTGTTTTCTTAAGCCAGTTAGAAAAATTACATAAATCAAATCTATAGCTATTGAGCGTATTTTTCGATAAACCATCCTCAAGCCACAAGTGATCAATAAATTCATCAATTAAGTCATTTTCTTTATTATCTGATTTATCACCCAATTAATTATTTCCTTAAATTCTTAAATCAATAATAATTCAAAACCCTTTAATCAGAATACTTTTATTCCATAATAAAAAAAAGCCCCAGTGGGGCTTTTTATTTAGCAGTTCTTTTTAATTAAGCTTTATCTGCTGGTGCAGCGCTATCGTCTGCTTTAGCTTCAGCTTTATCTTCTGTTGGAAGTTCTACCTCAGGGATAGGCTCGAACTCACTATCACTTTCACGAGATTTTAAACGTTCACTAATCCTTGCTGACTTACCAGATCGATCTCTAAGATAAAACAACTTAGCTCTTCTTACGTCACCCCTTCTTACAACTTTTATATTATCAATTAATGGTGAATGAAGCTGAAAGGTTCTTTCAATACCTTCACCAGAAGAAATTTTTCGAACAATAAATGAGGAATTTAACCCTCTGTTTCTTCTCGCAATTACAACGCCTTCAAATACCTGGATACGTTTTCTATTTCCCTCTACAACTTTTACCCCAACCGCTACCGTATCTCCGACATCAAACTTTGGTATAGATTTACCAAGTTTTGCAATTTCTTCATTTTCCAATGTTTTAATTATATCTACCATAAACCTTATTCCTTTTTATTATTTAGTCTTGTTCCTGCTCATCTTCAATCTCTTTGAGCAGCCGAGACTCTTCGTTTGTAAGTGATTTATTAATTAATAAATCGGGTCTTTTTAACTTTGTTACCTTAAGTGACTCTTTTAATCTCCAAATTCTAATCTTTTCATGATCGCCTGATAATAAAATATCCGGCACCTTTAATCCTCTTGTCGACTCAGGTCTAGTAAAACTTGGATGGTCAAGCAATCCATTTACAAATGAGTCCTGATTGGCTGATTCAATATCATTCAATACCCCGGGGATTTGCCTAATCAATGCATCCATTAATAGCATTGCAGGTAATTCTCCACCACTTGTTACGAAATCTCCAATCGATATTTCTTCATCAATCCAATTATTCAAGCGCTCATCAACACCTTCATACCTACTAGCTAATAAGATTAAGCCACTTTCTTTAGATAACTCTTTTACTTTTTCATGGTTTAATTTAGAGCCTTTTGGCGTTAAATGAACAACTTTACGCTTTTTAATGCCTAAATTCTTTTCTCTTGTTCTTGCTGACTCAATTGATTTAATCAAAGGGTCTAGCATCATCACCATTCCTGGGCCACCACCATAAGCTTTATCGTCTACAGTTTTATGGTTATCTACCGTAAAATCTCTAGGATTTAAATAATTTATATCAACAAATTTTTTTTTAAATCCTCTTCCAACTACGCCAAAATTGGTAAATGCTTCAAACATTTCAGGCATAAGTGTTATCAAATCAATTAAAAACATTTTTTTAGAAGCTTTCATCCCAATCAACAATTATTTGTTGTCGCTTCAATTCAATTTTTTTAACTGTCATCTTTGTGTAAGGGATTAACCTTTGCTTTTCTCCCTCTACAACTAACACATCATTCGCACCTGTTTCAATAAAACCTGATACTGTTCCAAATAAAAAACCATTGATATTTTGGACTTCGCAACCAATTAAATCATTCCAATAAAATTCATTGCCATCTAATTTTGGTAAAGATTCTTTTAAAATTCCTACCCAATATTTTCTATATCCATCCGCTGATGTTCTGTCATCAATTTCTTCGAACTTTACCATCATTCTATTTTGGTTTATTTTCACATTTTCAACGCGAATTTTTGACCAATTTTTTTCATCGGATGATATAAACCATTCCTTATAATCTTCCAAAGTTTCAACTTTTTCAGTAAAAACTTTTACTTTTAGCCAGCCTTTTATACCAAAGGATCCGACTAATTGACCCATCACTAAATAATCTTCTTTCATTAAAAAGATTACATCAATTTATTTATTTATTATCAGCCTCTTTTGGAGCCTCTTCTTTTGGAGCTTCTTCCTTAGGAGCTGCGGCTTCTTCTTTTGGAGCCTCTTCTTTTGGAGCTTCTTCCTTAGGAGCTGCGGCTTCTTCTTTTGGAGCCTCTTCTTTTGGAGCTGCGACTTCTTCTTTTGGAGCCTCTTCCTTAGGGGCTGCGGCCTCTTCATCAGCTGATACTGCTTCTTCAGCTTTGGCTACTTTATCAGCAGCTTTTTTATTCTTTCTCGCTAATGCTTTAGCTTCATCTTTCTTTTTCATCGCAACCAATCCTTCTGGACCTTTTGCATTCAGCTTTACAATTCTGCTCACTGTCTCAGAAAGCTGTGCACCATTTGATTGCCAATATTCTATTCTTTCTGACTCTAATCTTAATGTTTCAGATCCTTCTCTAGCACTTGGGTTATAAAAACCAACTCGCTCGATGAATCTCCCATCTCTTTTTTTGCTTGATTCAGCAACTACAACATTAAAATAAGGCCTTTTTTTAGGACCACCCCTTGAAAGTCTAATAACTACCATAATCGAAATCTCTTTTAATTTAAATTTATTTACAGAAAGGCGGAAATTTTACGCTATTTTAGCTACATTTGGCAAATTAAATTATTGATTTTTTATAAATATCTAGTTGGGTCAATAAGGCCTGCTTTTTCAAACCCGGCCTTTCTTAAGCGACATGAATCGCATTTACCACATGCTAGACCTTCTGAGCTTACTTGGTAACAGGATATTGTGAGTGAATAATCAACGCCTAGTCCGACTCCAGTTTGAATAATTTCCTCTTTTGAAAGATTTATTAAAGGGGTATGGATTTTTACCAAATCCCCTTCCACTGCTTTTTTTGTCGCTAAATTTGCCATTTTCTGAAAACTATTTATATACTCTTGTCTACAATCTGGGTAACCAGAATAATCTACAGCGTTTACTCCAATAAAAATATCTGTACAGTCAATTGACTCCGCCCATGCCATAGCAAGTGACATCATTATTGTGTTTCTTGCAGGAACATATGTTACAGGGATGCCTGTTGATATTGTTTCTGGAATATTTAGAGATTTATTAGTAAGTGCTGAATTATTTAACCAACTTAAATCAATTTCAACTTCTTTTAAATCTTTTACCGAGAAGTATTTAGCTATATTTTTAGCTGCAATTAATTCGTAGTTATGGCGTTGATGATAATTTACACTTAGTGCATAGCAATCATAATTTTCTTTTTTTGCAATTGCCAGCGTTGTAGCTGAATCAAGACCTCCAGATAATAATATAATTGCCTTTTTAGACACCGGCTTTTTCTCCCCATATTATTTTATGCAGTTGAACTTGAAACCTTACAGCAAGGCTGTCTTCTAAAATCCATTGTGATAAATTTTCATATGATAATTTCTTATACACTGGTGAAAAAATTATTGGAGCCTTATCAATCAAATTTTCTTTTTCAATAAATTTTTTAGCCCACACATAGTCTTCCCTGCTCAAAATAACAAATTTTATTTCATCCTTTTTATTTATCAACATGAGATTTCTTTTATCATTTTTTAAGTGCTCTCCAGAATCTGGTGTTTTAACATCAAGAATGATCTTAGTTCGCTCATCAATACCCTTAATACTTATAGCCCCTCCAGTTTCAAGAGAAACATTATAGCCATTATCACTAAGTTTACTTAGGAGCTCCCAACAAAGTTTTTGAGCTAGAGGTTCTCCCCCTGTAACAGTTACGTACTTTGTTTTGTATTTAGAAATTTCTTTCAGAATTTCATTGATGGACATATTTCTTCCATCATGAAATGAATAGGCAGTATCACAATATGTGCACCTCATAGGACACCCAGTTAGCCGAATAAAAATAGTTGGGACCCCGATGAGTGAGCTTTCCCCTTGAAGCGAGAAAAATATTTCATTAATTTTAAGAGAAGTCACTTGATTGAAAACCTAGAATTTATAATTTAATTGATTCTAAGTCCTTAAGTCTCTTTTTGGCACTTTGAATAATTTCGGCATTTGGATATTTTTTTATCAATGTTCTTAAGGTTTGTTTAGCTTTTGTTATACGTGTCAGTTGTATTTGAGAATTTGAAACTTGATATAAACTGTTAGGTGCTATTGGATTATCAGGGTAATTCAAAACAATTTTGTTAAAGGTATTGATTGCAGCTTTATAGTTTCTTAGTGCAAATTGTGTATAACCTAAATTGTACTTAGCTTCAGGCAATAACTCTGAGCTTGGATAGTTAATAACAAATTTATCTAGTGCATCAAATGCCTCTTTATATTTAGTGGCCGTAATAAGCTTTTTTGCATCTTCAAATTCCTGATACTCTAAATTCTTGTCAACTAAAGGCGGAAGATCATCTGCCCCAGTAATTGGTTCAGGGGGAATTTCAGGAAGAACTTCATTTTCTTGGGTAATTTGATTATTTTGAGTTAAAGGCTCATTTTCTGTTGGGGGTTCTATTTTCTTAACATTACTTTCTATCTTTACCGCATTACCCTCAACTTTTTGTAAACGTTCATTTAATTCTTGGTATAAGACTTTTTGACGCTCTTCTGATGTTTGAACTGCATAAGTTAATACTTCAACCTCACCTCTTAACTTAGCAAGATCATCAAAAAGCATGTTTATTCTTTCTGAAAGACTATTAATTAACTTTGGATCTATCTTGTTACTTTTCTCAAAGTTAGTAAATTTTTCATTGATTTCATACTCAATTGAACTCTGAAGCGCATTGAGTTGGTCTTGAATTTCATTTAACTTTTTTCTAGCGCCTTCATCTTCGAATAATGCATAAGCAGAATTTGAAAGCAATAAAAGACCAACCCATAAATAGCGTTTCATTTAGAGCTTTTTACTCAACTACATAGACTAAGTCAGCTCGTCTATCTTCTCCACATGAATTTTGTTCTACACAATCTTGGTTAGCATATTCTTCACCGTAACTGATTGTTTCAATTTGGGAATCATCAACCCCAAAAGAATTGAGCGCTTCTTTAACAGCAACCGCTCTTTTCTGACCAAGCGATAAATTATATTCATGAGAGCCACGATAATCTGTGTTTCCTTGAATTTTCAAGTTAGCTGCAGGTGCGTCATTTAAATACTTAGCATGAGCCTGGATCACTTCCATATACTCTGGTTTGACAACATACTTGTTGAAGTCAAAATAAATACCTCTTTTATCTTTCGCTAATAGAGGGTTACCTCTTAATTCCAGCAAATTTAAATCAGGAGATGTGTATGCAGTTCCCTGATTATCTGTATTATCTGCTTCCATTGATTGTAATTCTGGATGCGGTGGATTTAAAGGTTGTGACTCTTGCAACTCTGTTGAGCTACAGCCAGCAACTAAAACTCCTAATAAAGCTGTTAGTAATATTGATTTTTTCACTTACCTCTCCTTTTAATTTAATTTTAACTTAAAACATAAAACAATTTTAATCATTAATTGGTCCCCATGCTGGCTCTTGTACTTGTCTGCTACCTAATGGTAATGGGTCAATTTTTAATCCATTTATTGATACTGTACCAATTTTTGTTGTTTTTCCATAGTCTTTATATACAAATAATATCATATGTCCATTGGGAGCGAATACCGGTGCCTCATCCAGAGGGCCTTTTGTTAATTTAAGTACTTGCTTAGATTGCAAATTTTGGAGAGCGACTTTAAATTTACCCTCATCCTGAGTTAAGTATAAAAGAAGTTTCCCATCGTAGGATAAACTCGGATATAAATTATATTTTCCTTCAAATGTCACTCGACTAACTTCAGATGATTCTAGATCAAACTTATATATTTGTGGGCCACCGCCCTGATTTGAGG
>Ga0209047_1001976_pt1 | contig 14267 bp, 8 predicted proteins | sample SaaInlV_165m_DNA_3_FD_184681 | JGI IMG/M metagenome (GOLD analysis project Ga0209047, IMG submission 184681) | Marine microbial communities from expanding oxygen minimum zones in the Saanich Inlet - Saanich Inlet SI037_S3LV_120m_DNA (SPAdes)... | ecosystem: Environmental > Aquatic > Marine >...
GTTTTCCTCAACACCCTCCGCAGCAAGTCCAAGCTGCTCGGTCGCAAGCGCGGGCCCGTTCCCTGTATGCGCACTGTAGGTTCTTGGGAACCCAAGGAGCCCATCGTCATCGACGGCAAGCTCGATGACCAGCATTGGGAACGGCACCGCAGTTGGACGGTCGGCCGACTTCGTGAACTGCAGACCGGTGCCCAGCCTGTTTTCAGGACCACCGTGATGTCGGCTTGGGACCGCTCTGGTCAAAACCTTTACTTCGCCATCCGCTGCGACGAACGCCCCGGCGAAAAACTCAACGTCACCAGCACTCGGCGCGAGGACCAAGCGATGTGGTACGGCGACTGCGTGGAAATCCACTTGGAGACCGATTCCCACAGCTATTACCAGATTGCCGTCAATCCCGCCGGCGCCGTGGTGGACCTCGACCGGGGCACCGGACGTCAGTTCGACTGGAACTCGCAGGCCGAAGTCGCCACCCACGTCGCCGACGACCACTGGACGGTCGAGATCCGCATCCCCGTGACCACCGACGAGAACGACCCCCTCAACTTCGTCGTCGGTCGCAAGCCATCGGTCAGCCTGCCGTGGCACTTCAACGTCTGTCGCCAACGCATCCGCGAGCACGGTGCCGAGTATTCCGCCTTCTCTCCCACCGGAACCGCTGGATTCCATGTCCCGCCCAAGTTCGCCCAATTTTACGCCGGCCATTCCACCCGGTTCGAATTCGATCCCGAGTACGTTGATTACCTCGTCGCCGGCAAAGCAGCCGAAAACCTTCTGCGGGCCCGCAAGAACCAAGAGGCCCTGGCCGCCTACGTTGGCCTCTCCGCCACCAAGAACGCCACCGACCTCCAGCAAGCCTCTGCCCTCCGCTTGGCTGCTTCCGTCGCCCGCAACCTCAAGGACTACGCCAAGGCCGACGAACTGGCCGAACGCATTCCCTTGCCTGCCGTCGCCAAGACCGTCCGCATGGAAAACCTCCTCGCCCAAAGGAAGCACGCCGATCTCCTGCAACAATACGATAAAGAGGATTTCTCAAAATGGCCCTTCACTCAAGTCGGTCCCGCCGCCTTCATTCGGGCCCGGGCCTACCTTCTTAATAAGAACGGCAAAGCCGCCGAGTCCGACCTGCAAACCGCTCTTTCTCTCACTTCCGATAAGCGGTTGCGCGTCAGCATCCTCGCCAACCTCGGGCACAACCGCGAAACCAATCTCAAGGACGACCCTGGTGCCCTCGCTGCCTATCGCCAAAACTTCGAAGGCAAGGAACGCATCGGTGGTTCCGAGGAATTTCGCTCGGTCCAGCAGGCTGCCCGCATCCTTTCCCGCCAAGGCAAGCATGATGATGCCCTCAAGACGTTGGCCCATATCGATCTCGATGAAACCAATGGTTCATGGCGTGCGACAACCCTTGCAATCAAAGGAGACCTTTTGATCACCGCCAAGCGTACTGACGAAGCTCGCGCCGTCTATCGCAAGGCCTTGGTCGAACCCAGCCTGCCGGCGTCAGTGCGCAAGGTCGTTCAGGAATCCTTGGCTGAATTGCTCAGATAGTTCCATGACCCCTCCTTAGGGGTATTGACAGGAGGGGTCGACGGACCAAGTTTGAAGGCATGAGTAATGTGACCCGATTTGGAGCTGCGGCAGACGGCAAGGTTGATGATACGAAGGCGATTCGTCATGCGGTGGAAGAGGGCGATGGAGTCTTGCATTTTCCGCCGGGGACTTATCGCATTACTTCCCCGATTGAGATCAATCTTTCCGAAAGGGGTCCTTTGGGGATTGATGGTACGGGAGGCACGGCCCGTGTGTTGATGGCAGGCAAGGGACCGGCTTTTCGTTTGATTGGCACGCATGGCGGCACGGGTGATCCGGGTAGTCGAAAGGGCAATGTCGCGAATCATCAGCGCTTGCCGACGATAAAAAACATTGAGGTGGAAGGGGCCCATCCGGAGGCAGATGGCTTTGAACTGATCCAGACGATGCAGTCGGTTTTCGAGGGCGTAATGGTTACGCGGTGTCGGCATGGCATCCATCTGGTCGAGCGCAATCGGAACGTTCTCATCAGTCATTGCCATGTTTATTTCAACACTGGTGCAGGCATTTTTCTCGATGGGGTTAACTTGCACCAGATCAACATCGCCGGAAGTCACGTCAGTTACAATCGATTGGGTGGCATTCGCATTGAGCGTTCCGAAGTTCGCAACCTTCAGGTCACTGGCAACGACATCGAATATAATAATCATCGCTCGCACAAGACTGCACCTGAACCGACTGCCGAAATCTATATAGATACTACTGCCGAAGGTTCCAGTGTAAACGAGGTGACTATTGCGTCGAACACCATTCAGGCTACCGGTTCGCCCGAAGGCGCAAATATTCGCATCAAGGAAAAACCTGATGCATCGCGCCCTCCCGGGCTTTTTGCCATAAGCGGCAACGTCATCGGCAGTCAGGAAAACAACGTGCATCTCACCGGCTGCTACGGTGTAGCGCTTAGTGGCAACACCATCTATTCTTGCGAGAGCCGCAACTTACTGATCGAAGACTCCCGTCTCATCAACATCAGCGGCAATACTTTCCGTCGTCACACCCCGAAGTATGGCACGGGCGTGCGTTTTGTAGATTCCTCGGACATCACTTTCACCGGATGCGGCATTCACGATGAGACCGACACGGGTCAGCCTCGCCTCACAGCGTTGTTGGAGTTGGAAAGGTGCGAACGCATCAACGTCACCGGAAGCCAGTTCATTAATGGCGCCATCGGCGTTGCCGCTTCGGAATGCTCGCATGTGACCTTGACTGGCAATACCCTGCACGACATCCGCGAAAAAACCATTGCTCAGCATGCCATCCACTTCATTGGCAAAAGTGCGGGCAACTTGGCCACCGGAAACACCATCGGTCTCACTCGAGGCAAGTCCATTCACGGTGACCTGACATCCAATGGCAACCTGACGGTCGACCAATAACCTTTCTTCCCCTCAACTTTTTTACCTGATCCACTAGGACAAGAATATGCGCAACTTAACTTTTTTACTGGCCATGGCGATCACGGCCTTGGCCCAAAATGAAACGCAGTGGCGCGACGTCACGGAATGGGGTGTCGAGGGACGCGGATGGGCCGATCAGGAGCGCACGCGGTGGTTCGATCGCTTTCCGGCCAAGGCGGAGGGAAAGGTGACCAAGGCGGTCTGGAGCCTCAGTCGCCACAGCGCCGGCATGATGGTTCGGTTCAAGACCGATGCCACAACCATCCGGGCGAAATGGAAACTCTTGTCTTCGCGCTTGGGCATGCCGCACATGCCGCCCAGCGGGGTGAGCGGACTGGACCTCTATGCACGCGACGCCAAGGGCCAATGGCGCTGGGCGGCTGCGACCAAGCCCAACAAGCAGCGCATGGAGGCCACTTTGCTTTCGGGGATAGCCCCCGGGATGCGGGAGTACGCCTTGTATTTGCCACTCTACAACGGCACTGAATCACTGGATGTCGGGGTGCTCAAGGGCGCCAAGTTCGAGAGTCTTGCGCCACGCAAGGCGAAGCCACTGGTGTTTTACGGCACCTCCATCACTCATGGGGCTTGCGCCTCGCGGCCAGGCTTGGCTCATCCCGCCATTCTGGGTCGGCGGCTCGAAATACCGGTGATCAACATTGGCTTCTCCGGCAATGGTCGCATGCACAATGAAGTGGGTGATCTCATGGCCGAACTGGATGCCGCTTGCTACGTCATCGACTGCCTGCCCAACATGAATGCAACCACGGTAGCCGAACGATGCGTCCCCTTGGTCAAGCAACTGCGCAAGGCCCGTCCGAAAACACCCATCGTTCTGGTGGAGGACCGTCGCTTCGCCAACTCCTGGATTCTCCCGGCCAAGTCGAAATTCCATGACGACAACCAAGCTGCCTTGCAGAAGGCTTACAAACAATTGCAAGCGGCCGGCATGAAGAAACTTCATTATCTCCAAGGCGAACATCTGCTGGGCGACGACACCGAGGGCACCACCGATGGCTCCCATCCAAACGACCTCGGGTTTCTTCGCCAAGCCGATGCCTTCGAGCCCGTTTTGCGCCAAGCGCTAGGCCTAAAGTAAGCGCCGTCTTGCGTTTGAAATTGTCAAACGACCTCGAAACGCTAGCGTTTGTGCTTCGTTTTAACGACCGACCTTAACTTCTGAATTGTTCGATATGCGAATCTTCACCTTTGCCTCCTTCGTTGTCCTTGCGACGGCTTGCTTTCTTCAGTCCGGCATGGCCGATCCACTTGCCGTGCCCGAGGACAAAATGCCTGCCCTCAAAAACCAGAAGGCTCCGTTTCGTGGAGTGATCAAGCACGACGGTTACGTCGGCCACACTTGGGCTGCTTATCCACATGTCGAGAACCCTGCCAGTTTGGGCATTGATCCGCGCGGTCGCGTCTTCGTGGCGGAGGCCAACCGCTTTTGGTTCGGGGTGCCTGACCTTCGTGGGGCCAAGCAAATGACGAGGGGTGATTTTCGATCGGTTACGGTGGAAGACCGGAAGAAGTTGTATGACGAGCATATCGCCCGCCATGGACCCGGTCCAAAGGACAAGGATCCCGAGTGGTATACCAAGGTGCCGGATCGCCTTATTCGCTTGGAGGATGCCGATGGCAACGGGGTGGCCGACCAGCGTAGTCTGTTTTCCGATCATTTCAACAAGCCTCTCGACGGCATAGGGTTTTCCGTCCTCGCCGAAAACGATGCCATCTACTTCACTTGCATCCCGGCGGTCTGGAAGATGACCGACAAGAACGACGACGGGGTGGCCGACGATCACGTCGCGATCTCCGAAGGCTATGGCGTGCGCGTCTCCTTTATCGGGCATGACCTGCACGGCATAATCCGCGGCCTCGACGGCAGGTTGTACTTCTCCATCGGCGATCGTGGTTATTACCTCACGGACGCCGCCGGCAAAGTGCACAAGGGATCGGGCAGGGGAGCAGTCTTTCGTTGCGAGTCGGACGGTTCCGGCTTGGAGGTCCATGCCATGGGATTGCGCAACCCGCAGGAGTTGGCCTTCGACGACCATGGCAACCTCTTCACCTTCGACAATACCGGCGACATTGGCGACAAGGCTCGCATCGTTTACGTTTTGGAAAACACCGACTCCGGATGGGACATGTCCCACCAGTCCCCTCATCATTACCGCCAAGTCCTTGACTGGGGCCAGTTTCATCCCTCTCGTGCCGTCTGGGTGGCCGAGCATATGTTCGATACCTACCGCAACGAACAACCCCAATGGGTTTACCCGCCCCTCGGGCACGTCGCTAATGGTCCCTCCGGAGTCACCTGGCTGACCGGTGAGTCGGTTCCCGAGGATTTGCGCGGACAGTTTCTTCTTACTAATTACCGTGGTTCCCCCAATAGCTCCAATACCTTGGCCATCAAGCTTGAGAACCAGGGAGCCGGTTTCCATTTCAAGGGTTCCCGCGAGGTGATTCGCGGGGTGGCCACGGCCGACGTCGAGCTTGGCTATGATGGACGTCTTTACTTTGCCGACTACGGGGGCGGATGGAGTGTGAATAAAAATGGTTCCATCCAGGTTCTCGAGCCCAAGGATCCTGCCCTTTTAAAAGCGGGTGATGCCACCGCCAAGTTGTTTGCCAAGGGCTTGAGTGAACATAATTTCAAGCAACTGGAGACTCTTTTGAATCATCCTGACCAGCGCGTTCGCAAACTGGCTCAGTTCGAGTTGGTCGGCCGGGGTTCCAAGGGGAAGGCCGTTCTGCTGCAAGTTGCTCAAAGCAAGGTCGCTCCCTTGCTTTCCCGCCTGCATACTATCTGGGGCTTGGGGCAACTCGGGCGGCAAGGCAAAGGAGACGCCAAGGCTTTGATCGACTTGCTCAAGGATGCCGACGATGAAGTACGGGCCAATGCTGCCCGCGTAGTCGGAGATCTGCGGCTTCAGGAGGCTCGTGAACCACTCCTCGGCCTGCTTGCCGACAAGTCTCTGCGCGTCCGTTCGCTGGCCGTTATCGCCTTGGGTCGCGCCTGCAAACGAGGCGACGAGGAAGCGACTGCCGCCCTTTACCAAGCAGCCGTCGCCAATGCCGCTGCCTTCGACGTGGTGCTCAGGCATTCCTGCCTGTCCGCTCTCGATCACCTTGAAACCGTGGCCGGCGCAGCTGCAAAAGCAACCTCCTCCTTGGTGGAGGAACGTCTCATGGCCGTTCTTTTTCTCCGTCGACACCAAAGCCCGAGACTAACCGAATTCCTTGGCGATGCCGATCCTGCGATACGAGCGGAAGTGATTCGCGCCATCTACGATACCAAGGCACTCGACACTGCTGCGGGTGACCGCTTGGCCGCTCTTGATGGCCACGGTTTGGCGGAGACCGTACAGCGCCGCATAGTCGGAGCCAATTACCGCAAAGGGACGGCCAGAAACGCCAAGCGCCTAGTTGCCTTGGCGGCCGACGCCAAACTGCACAAGTCCGTCCGGCAAGCCGCCCTCCATGGTTTGCGCATGTGGGAAGCTTCCATCGACACCGATCCCGTTCTCGGGCACTACCGCCCGCAGGTCGTCAAGGGGAGGACCATGAAGCAACTCGGAACAGATTTGACCGGGCCTCTCCGCCGGTTCATTTCCCGCAAGCAGGACTCTTCCCTGAATGCCTTGGCTACCAAACTGGCGGGCGACTGTGGGGTATCCCTCGACCTTGCGACTTCTCGTAAGCAAGTTGTTGATGCATCCTTGGATGCTGAACTCCGCGTGGCTACGCTCGACAGTATAGTCCAAGCGGGCCAGTCCGCCGATGATGCGCTCATCATGAAGTTGCTCGGAGACAAGGAGCAATTGGTTCAGGCAGCGGCCTTGCGCCATGGCTTCAATCGCGACCTCGACGGTGTCCCCAAGATTGGCTACGAAGCAGTCAAGTCGGGTTCCATTCCTGCCGCTCGCAGTGGCATCGCGGGTTTGGCTGAACGAGATACCTCTACTTTGAACAGCTTATGGTCTTCCCGCCAGAAGAGCCTCCGGAGGGAGCTTTGGCTGGATGCCTACCTTGCGCTTTCCGAATCCAAGGATGCCAAGGCCAAGGCCGCTGCCGCTTCCTTTGCCTCCCAAGATCCCTTCAACGTATTCTCCCTCAGTGCGGTGGGCGGTGATCCCGTCGCTGGAGGTTCGGTTTTTCGCAACCAAGGGGCCTGCTTGCAGTGCCACAAGGTGGGAACCGAGGGCGGGGTGCAGGGCCCCGACCTCTCCATCGTGGCCGAGCGCCTGAAACCATCCGAATTGCTCCAGTCAGTGGTAAATCCTGGAGCCGTCATTACGGAGGGATACGGCTTGTCCTCGGTTATCCTGAAGAATGGTTCCACCTTGGTCGGTCGAGTGCCTAAGCAAACTGATTCAGTGGTACAGGTCATTGCTCCCGATGGCAAGGTGACCGACTTGAAACGTTCTGAGGTCGCATCGATTACCCCACCCGTTTCACCGATGCCTCCCCTCGGCATGACTTTGCCGCCTCATGATCTACGAAACCTGATAGCTTTCCTTTCTTCCCAGACCGCCGATAACGATGACAAGCGGGTCAAGTCGGACCATGGCAAGAAAGATTAGCCGACTTTTGCCATGAGCGCAAGAAAGCCATTCCACTTTAAGGCTATTGCGTTCCTTCCGTTTGCTATTCTTGGCGGATCTCTTTTCGCTCAGAAGTTTGAGCAACCCGATCCTCAAGGTTTTTCCGAGCTCTTTTCCTTTACCGATACCTGCAACAGTTACCTCATTCGCGACGGGGACGTCGCCATCTTGATCGACTTGGGAGATGGCACAGCCCTCGAGCATCTGGACGAAATCGGCGTTAAGGGGATCGAGTGGGTTTTGTTCACCCACCACCATCGCGAACAATGCCAAGGCATTGATGAAATCGACCGCAAGGAGACCCAAGTGGCAGCACCTGAGGGGGAGCGCGAACTCTTCGAGGAACCGACTACTTTTCGCAAATGGTTCCCTAGTTTGGGTGACAAGTTTTCAGTCTACGGAGCCAGTTACTCCCGTCCACCGAGCCAGCCCATCCTGATCGACAAGGCCTTTAAGGATGGAGAGACTTTCACTTGGCGCGGCTACGAGATCGAGTGTCTGTCCACTCCGGGACATTCGCCCGCCAGCATGTCCTACTTGATACGCCGAAAGGGTGGGGCGGTGGCTTTCACTGGGGGTGTCATGCACGATGGGTCCAAAATGACGACTTGGTACGACTCCGAGTGGGATTATGGGTTCGCTAAAGGTGTAGACGCCCTTTTGGAGTCAGTCGATAAGTTGGTCGAAAAGCAACCTGTCATCGCCTTACCCTCACATGGCCCCGTCATCCGCAAAGCCTCTGCCCAGTTGAAGACCTATAAGGAGAAATTGATCACTTTTCGAGCCAGTTACGTCCGAGGCTACGACGTTTTCGATGCCACCGCCAAGGAGCGCGATCCCATCTCACAACCGACCAAGTTCCCCTTGATGAATCGGGTTACGCCACATCTTTACAAGCTCAATCCCGACAGCTTCGGCAAAAACTTCTATATCATCATATCGGACAACGGTCGCGGCTTGTTGCTCGACTGCGGCTTGTTTCCCGAAATTTTTCTCCACCGCCTCGTTCAAGGCATGAAGAAGCACTTCGGGTTGAAGCAAATCGACGCCCTCTGGGTCTCTCACATGCACGGAGACCACTTCCTGCTCGGCCCCGTCTTGAGGGAGAAGTACGGCACCAAGAGCTGGACTTTGGATCGTATCGCCGACAAGTGTGAGAATCCGAGACGATATGATTACGCTGCTCTCCTGTATTCCTACGGTTCAAAGATTGACGGCATGAAGATTGACAAAGCCTTCCGAGACGGCGAATCCGTCGAGTGGGAGGGCTACAAAGTGCAGATCGACTGGATGCCGGGCCAGACCGAGTTCGGTTGTTGTCTCTGGTTGGATATAGACGGTAAGCGCATTGCCTTCACTGGTGACAACCTTTTTGCGGATTCCTCCAACCCTAAGCAAAACGGCCACGAGGCGGTTGTGGCCCGGAACAGTTCAATCTTCGAGGAGGGATACTTGCTCGGCAGTCGTTATCTGAAGGATCTCAAGCCCGATCTCGTCATGGGAGCCCATTCCTACGTCATGCCGAACCCCGCAGGTTTGCTGGATCGATACCATGAGTGGTCCAAGGAAATCATCCGACTCTACAAGAACCTGCTCCCGGAAGAGGATTACGAGTACCTCTACGATCCCTACTGGGTCTCAGCCTATCCCTATCGCGTTGGTTTTACCGAGAAAACCACCCAGACGATACATGTGACTGTACGCAACTTTCGATCCGTGCCGCAGCGTCACAAAGTCGAGTTGAAGTTACCGCTGGGATTCTCGGCTGAGCCAGCTTTGCTCGAGGGAGTGCTGGAGGGGGAGGCACGCCAACAATTTCCGATCAAGATCACGATTAACCGGAAGACAGCATCTCCAGATCTCCAGATTATTCCTTTCGACATAACACTCGATGGTAAGCGCCATGGTGAGCTTTTCGATTTCATTGTCCGAGCCAGCGAATAGAAGTTTTCTTTATTTGGCTGTGGTCTGGTTCCTCTTCCTTTTCAAGTTTGCCGTCTGCTTGACCCATATTCGACAAATCCTTTAGTTAACTAGCACTTATGTTTTTCGTCTCAATCAATAGTTTGTGTCACTCAATCCCAATCCACTAAGCGTTATGAGCTTGGATACTTCCAATCGATTGATTGCCGCTACGGTCGACCTAAAGGATCAGGTGAATGAGCTCAACTTTGGTTCGCCCACCGAGTACGTATACAATCCCTTGGACTACGCTTGGTCAGCGCATGAGCAGTATTTGCGAATGGCCACCGCTACCCCCACTAAAATTGTGTTTCTGGGCATGAATCCCGGCCCGTTTGGAATGGTTCAGACCGGGGTTCCCTTTGGTGAAGTTGCCGCGGTCAAGGACTGGATCGGAATCAATGCGCCGATTGGCAAACCGCCCAAAGAGCACCCGAAGCGACCAGTTGATGGTTTGGCTTGTTCACGTAGCGAGGTGAGTGGTCGCCGCTTGTGGGGTCTCTTCGCTGAACGTTTCAGCTCGGCTTCCGTCTTCTTCGAGGATCATCTTGTGGCGAACTTTTGTCCTCTTGCTTTTATGGAAGAGGGGGGGCGTAACCGAACTCCTGACAAGCTGCCCGCTGCAGAGGGAAAGCCACTTATGGCGGCTTGCGACTTTTACCTGCGTTTGGCGGTGAGTATTCTCGAGCCTGATTGGCTGGTTGCCGTAGGAGGATTTGCCGAGGCTCGAGCTATTTCGGCCTTGGCGGGTTTGGAGGTAAGGATTGGCAAGGTGTTGCATCCAAGCCCAGCCAGTCCTGCGGCAAATCGAGGTTGGGCCGAACAAGCTACCATTCAGCTTGAAAAACAGGGGATTTGGTAAATTCTTGATTAAGGGATTTATCGTTATCTGCTTTACTTTCTTTTACGGAAAAATTCACATTCCTCATTTTTTACCTTTCTCCAAATGATCCTTAGTATGTTTCGTTTAGTCTTTGTTTTGCTTGGTTTCTCTATTGGCCATGCTTTTGCTGAAAAAAGCCCGAATCTGATTCTGCTCACCGTGGACGATATGAGTTGCGACTCGGTCGGCGTCTATGGTTCGAAGCTCGAGGGTACGAGTCCCCGAATGGACCGTCTGGCCTCGCAATCCCTGCGGTTCGAATATGCCCACGTCACGGTGGGCAATTGCATGCCCTGCCGCAATGTGATGTTCTCCGGGCTTTATTCCCACAACAACAAGATCGAGGGGTTCTATCAGGTCAAGGATCCTGGCTGGCCTCACATGGCCGATCTGATCAAGGAGGCCGGGTACTACGTGGCCATACGTGGCAAGGTCAGTCATTCGGCCCCTTATCAACCTTATGCCTGGGACGAAGACCTGACAAATCTTCCCGACGGCGGGAAAACCCATCTCAAGGACATTGCCTCGTATGGCGAATCAACGGTCCGGGGGATTGCGAATGCAAAAAAAGCGGGCAAGCCCTTCTTCCTGTCGGTTAACGTTTCCGATCCGCACAAGCCCTTCTGGTCGCAAGTGCGAGGAGGAAAGGAAGACCCGCACGTCCCCAGTCGGATCTTCAAACCCAATGAAGTGCCCGTTCCCGGTTTTCTCTTCGATGACCCTCAAGTCAGGCAGGAACTGGCGCTTTACTACTCAAGCGTCCGCCGGGCGGACGATTGCGTCGGTGCGGTCCTCGATGCCTTGGAGAAGAGCGGACAAGCGAAGAATACCATAGTGGTCTTTCTGTCCGACCATGGCATGCCCTTGCCTTTTGCCAAGACTCAGCTTTATCACCAAAGCACGAGGACACCCCTCATGATCCGTCACCCTCAACTCGTGAGACCCGGTATCGTTGACAAGCGCCACATGGTCTCGGTGGTCGATCTTTTGCCTACCATACTGGAAGCCCTCGGCATTGCCTCTCCCAAACGCCTGGATGGCCGGTCTTTTTTCCCCATCCTCAAGGGAGAGAAACAGGCCGGCCGGACCTATGTGATCAAGGAGTACAATGAAAACGCCGGTCGTTCGCGCGATCCCATGCGGGCCGTCCAGACGAAAAAATACCTCTACCTATTCAACCCCTGGTCGAATGGGGAGCGGGTCTTCGCCACCGCGACCAACGGGACGATGACCTGCAAGCGCATGGTCGAGTTGGCCAAGACCGATGAAAAACTAGCCGCCCGTCTCGATCTTTACCGTCACCGCGTGCCTGAGGAACTTTATCAAGTCGATGAGGATCCCGACTGTCTGGTCAACCTGATCGCTCACCCCGAGCATCAGGACGAGTTGAAAAAACTCCGGTCGACTTTGGCCAGGTGGATGGTCAAGTCCGAAGACCCCCTGATCGAGCCTTTCCGCAAGCGCGAAGACGCCGCCTTCGTGGAAGCCTACGTTCAGGGCCTGGAAAAGGAATCCGCTGCCCGCAGAGCCAAAAAAACCCAAGGGCGAAAAGGGCAACAAGAAGCCCAAGAAGAATGAAAAGAAGGGTGCCGGCAAGTCCAAGAAAAACTAAAGTCCTTTCAATTCCATCATCCATCAATCCCATGAAAATAACAAAAACCATTCTCCTTTCGTTTCTTCTCTGCCTGAGCGCAGTAGCCGAGCATCATGCCAAGCACCTGTTCATTCTTTCCGGGCAGTCCAATATGCAGGGGCACCGCCCGGACGAAGCCTTTACCCCGGCCGTCGAAAAGGCCCTGGGCAAGGACAAGGTCATCGTCGTCCAGGATGCCCTCGGGGGGCAACCCATCCACCGCTGGTGGAAAGGTTGGCATGATCCGCAAGGGAAAAAGCCCGCTCAGTCTGGCGACCTCTATGACCGTCTCATGGGTAAGGTCAATCCCGCCATCAAAGGCCAAAAGCTCGCAAGTGTCAGCTTCGTCTGGATGCAGGGTGAACGGGATGCCAAGATGGGGTGGGGCGACCTCTATGAAGAGGCTCTCGTTGGTCTTCATGTCCAGTTGGCCAAGGACTTGGGAAGAAACCCCAAGGAAATGACCTTTGCCATCGGACGCTTGAGCGACTTTGACATGAGCAACAAGAGCTATCCTCACTGGACCAAGGTGAGAAAGGCCCAAGTCAAGGTCGCAGATTCGAGCCCCAAGTTTGCCTGGATCGATACCGATGACCTTAACGACGGGAAGAACCGCAGAGGCAAGGACATCGAGAATGATCTGCACTACTCCGCCGAGGGCTACAAGACGCTCGGTCGCCGGTTTGCCGAGGCTTGTCTCAAACCACTCGGGAGGTAAGTCGTGAGAGGCGTTCTGCTTTCTCTCCTTCTACCGCTGTTTTGCACGGCCAAGGTACGTTTACCCGCAATCTTTTCGGATAACTTGGTTTTTCAACAGTTGGGCGGAAACCCCATCTGGGGATGGGCCGATCCCAAGGAGAAGATCACGGTCAAGACAAGCTGGGGGGGAACTCACTCCGCGACTACGGACAGTTCCGGGCGGTGGATGGTCATCGCTTACGCCCCAAAGGCCGGAACCGGTCATCAGGTAACGGTTCAAGGGAGTAACAAGATCGTTCTCAAAAACGTGGCGATCGGTGAAGTTTGGCTTTGCGCCGGGCAATCCAACATGGGTTGGTCAATGGGGAATTCCTTCGAGGCGGAGAAGGAAGCCAAGGTTGATCTTCCTCATTTCCGGATCTTCCGCTCGGCCCGCGAGCATTGGCACGAGCCACTCAAGGAAAACCGCGACCGGCTGGCCAGTTGGAAAGCTTGCCATCCGAAATCAGCCTCCGAGACTTCTGCGGTGTCTTACTATTTTGGGAAGAAATTACACCAGACCCTTGGCGTGCCTGTGGGGATCATCCAGCACGCCTATGCGGGTACGCCGATCGAGGGATGGATGCCTTGGAGCATCCAGAAAGACGATCCCCGGGCTCAGGCCCACAAGCGCTCGTATGACGAAGTGGCCAAGAGGTTGCAGGCCCGTGGAGCGAGCCGGGAAAAAGCCTTGGCGGCTTTTGGGAAGGAACTGGCCGAGTACAATGCGAAGATCGACCGAGGAGAGACCATGAAGAATCAGTTCAGACCGCTCGCTCCGCCCATTATCACCAAGCCCTCCGACCTTGGGCACCAGTACCCTGCCCATATCTTTAACGCCATGATCGTTCCCATCCGGCCCTATGCGATTCGGGGAATGGTTTGGTACCAAGGGGAACGCAATGCCAAGAACGCGCCTCAGGCCGAGCATTACGCCGTTCAGCTCAGGCGAATGATCGATCATTACCGTTCATCTTGCCACGGCGATTCGTGGGGGGCGGTGAGTGATGGTTTCCCCGTTTACTTTACCCAGCTTCCCAGTTGGAACCCACCCCAGAGCAAACCAGTCGAAGGCCCGGAATCCCCCTGGGCGGTAAGCCGGGAAAGTATGAGGAAGGTCTCTCTCTCGCTCTATGATACCGGCATGGCGGTGACCATCGATACGGGCGACGCAATCGCGTTGCACCCCAAGAACAAGAAACCGATCGGCTTGCGCCATGCTTACCTTGCTCTGGGCAAGACCTATGGCTTGCCCATCGTTCACGAAGGTCCGGTACTGACCGGGCATACCGTGAAGGATGGAAAGATCATTCTTCGCTTCGACTCGGTCGGGTCGGGGCTTGTTCCGGCCCGAAAAGGAAAACTCGATGCCTTCGCCCTTGCTGGAAAGGACAAGGTTTGGCACTGGGCGGATGCCAAGATCGAGAAGGATTCGATCGTTCTTTCCTCGCCCC
>Ga0209047_1001979_pt1 | contig 14257 bp, 10 predicted proteins | sample SaaInlV_165m_DNA_3_FD_184681 | JGI IMG/M metagenome (GOLD analysis project Ga0209047, IMG submission 184681) | Marine microbial communities from expanding oxygen minimum zones in the Saanich Inlet - Saanich Inlet SI037_S3LV_120m_DNA (SPAdes)... | ecosystem: Environmental > Aquatic > Marine >...
GTATCTACAAAAAGATCCCCGTAGCGGTCGCCGGGATGCGCTTTTTCAAGCCTTACTTTTTGATGCCAGCAGTGCATTCCGCTGATAGGATCAGGATGAACTGCATGGGTAATATTTTGATGAACACCTCCGTCACGCCAGAATATCCGTGACATATCAGGGTCTTCTCCGTCAAAAGCACGGATACCGTCGAGGACATTCATTTTCCATTTGCCTGGTTCAGTTTCAAGAATATCCACCGAATTAGTAGCCCAGCGGTTTGCTTCAGGATCCTGAGGACGTCTCCATCTGCCGATGTGATGAGAACATGCTACCACTCCCGGACGCATGCTTTCTGTGACCCATACTTTTACGATGAAGTGACCAATCTCGGTATTGACTCGCAACAGGTCATCGTTTTTAAAACCCAATCGATTTGCATCCGAAGTATGCATCCAAAGCGGATTTCGATTTGAAATTTCCGCCAACCATTTTGCGTTTCCGGAACGTGAATGAATCAAAGTAGGCAAACGGAAAGTCGGGACTAATGGAAATTCGCCTTTTTCGCTTTCCACTTTTTCAGCGTGAATATGGCTTTTGATGTAGCCAGGCAAACGATGTTCAGGCCATTTCCAATCAACCATTGTCTGAGAAAAAAATTCTTGTTTACGCGAAGGTGAATCGAAACCTACGCGTGCTTCACCCTCGACCATGACTCCAATCGCAGCACCGTCTTTAGTAACGATTCCGGATTTTTCATTCACAGAACTTCCGGATAATTGTTCTTCAGTGAGAGTTTTGTTGTGCAGTTCTAGCACTTCCTTTTCCATTTCAAAGGCTCCAAAACGCCGCATATAATCGAGTGGTGTTAACCCTTCTTTTTCTGCGGTTTCCGGTAGTCCAGGAACTCGTTCGAAAATGTACTGATAATATTCATCAACGGTCATTTTTTCACCGGGACGATACGGCGAGATGAAATAGTCCCGGATTCCTAAAGATCCATCCGGATCAATACGCCAGGAAAGTTCAATCCAAAATTCATCTTCTTCCCAAACTTCACCCGGATTTGCCTCATAAGTAAATTCAACGGGTTCTCCTTTTCGCCGTGCCACTTCGCGTAAAACAGGTTGCCGAAAAGCAATCCATTTTCCGGCATGAGTTTCATAACTGATGATGTCATGTCGCTCGGAGGCATGTCCCATTGGAAGCACGTAATCTGCAAAATATGCAGTTTCGTTCCAAGTAGGCGTGAGTGCGGCATGCAAACCAATTTTTTCAGGATCGCGCAAAGCTTCAATCCAAGTGAATCCATCCGGATAAGTCCAGACTGGATTAAAAACACGTGTAAAATAGACATCCAATTTTCCGCGTCCTTCTTTCAAAAAGTGCGGTAGCAGAAAACTCATTTCAAAATGTGCGAGTGGAAAATCTTTCGGAAAATGGAGTTCGTTCCAAAACTTATGTGGTGGCGCTGGATTAGGCATTTTAGGTGAATATTTATTCCATGAACTGGGCAAGCTGCCGCCTTTAGTTCCAAGGCTTCCTGTGAGGACGTTCAAAAATTGCAGACAGCGTGCGATTTGCCAACCACCTAAATTTCCGCTACTTGCACTGCGCCAATTCATTGATGAAAAGCGACTTCCGGCACGACCGATTTGACGAGCAACATCAATTATTGATTGTGCCTCAACTCCGGATTCCTCTTCCGCAAATTCCGGAGTGTATTCTGCATATTCCTCTCTGAGTTTCTGAATAAAATTTTCAAAGCTGGATTCTGTTTCCGGATGATCTGCTTCGAGCCAGTCACTCCAATTGATCCAGTTCCGGAGATAAGTTTCATTGTAAAGATTTTCGTCAAGGATAATTTTTGCCATAGCCAGCAAAACTGCGGCTTCTGTACCGGGATATGTCGCCATCCAATGATCAGCACGACTTGCCGTATTTGAGAGACGGATGTCCATCACGGCTATTTTGGTGCCACTGTTTTTACTTTCGATGATACGTTGCGCATGCGGATTAAAATAGTGTCCTGATTCCAAATGTGCGCTTATCATCAAAATAAAATCTGCATTGGCAAAATCCGGAAGTTTCCGGTCAATACCATCCCAAAGAGCGTATCCTGTGCGGGCACCTGCAGAACAGACATTGGTGTGGCTGTTGTGTCCATCTACGCCCCACGCCTGCAGAACTCTGTCCATGAAACCTTCATGTCCAGGTCGACCAACGTGATAAGCAATTTCGTTGTTGCGTCCTTCATCGATGGCTTTGCGGATTTTAGCAGCAATTTCATCAAGCACTACATCCCATGAAACACGCTCCCATTCTCCGGCACCTCGTTTTCCAACTCTGCGCATTGGATACAAAATCCGGTCTGGATCCTTAATCTGATTGATTGTCGCAGGACCTTTTGCGCAATTTCGACCACGACTTGCAGGATGATAAGGATTGCCTTCAAACTTGCGAACTTCGCCGGTTTCCTTGTCAACATAACTCAAAAGTCCGCATCCGGATTCACAGTTGAAACATGAAGTTGGAACAATCGTATAATGCCGCGCTTTTTTACGCGACCAAGTTGTTGACTCATATTCCACCCAGTCATCCCATTTTTCAGGTGGAGGATAATTACTGAGATCACCTGGATCATTCATTGAGGTTAAATTTCCATCCTCGAGATCCAATTTGGGAATAACACCTAAACCTTCAGCGATTTTTTCAATGAAACTTGGTTTGGGCTGTACACTCATGGTTTTTCTTTATTCAAGATTAACTAAAATTCAATTTAAGGGTACCTCTAAAAACTCTTTTTTCCTGTTCTTATAAAAACCAAACCTATCCTAAACCGCAGGTTGAGCGGAGTCGAAACCGGTTGCATTTAGAAAAACCCCTTCGACTCCGCTCAGGGAACTGTTTTTAGAGATGTCCTTAACTAAGTGGAAGCATCTGCGGTGCAAGCACCCAAATTCGTACTGAAAGCCAAACACCAACCAAAACTAACGCAGCAGCAGTAGCAACAGCAATCAGTCCAGACGAACCAGTGAGTAACAATAGTGGAATTGCATTTCCGAGTAAAACGACACCACCCCAGAAGACATACCGGAACTTGCCGTGTGTGATCGAGTGTGCCGTTTTGCCTGCATCTTCAGTGGGATGGGATGATAAAAATTCTGCGGCAAATGACAAGAGTTGAATGACTAAACTCCAAAATAAAATTCCTTTCAACAATGTAACTAAAGGAAGTATGTCTGGCCAAAATGGAGAAATGACTAATAATGCTGCCGAACCGCCAACCACTGCATGCAGTAGCATGTGTACTGAAAGTAAAGGACTTTGCCAGAAGTCACGGCCTTTTGCTTGCCCGAAGAGAAATGCTGTGTAAATTGCTAACAGCACACTTAAAATCAAAATCGGCCAAATCAGTAGATCCGCCATTACCGATAATTCAAAGTATTTCAGTACACCCCAAAGTGTTACCAATCCACCAAAAACAGTGATCGTGTAACCGCCTTTGACCAGCCACGAAGTCCAGTGTGGGCGCAGAAGTACGTAAAGGAAACGAGTAGGTTGATCCAAATCCTTGATCAGCAACACTGCTGTTAAACTTAGAAATATGAGAGACAAAACCGCTGATGTCCATAACACTGAATCAGGTACATTTACTAATCCTGTCAGATGAAACAGAAACGGAAAGGCTAGAATTCCGGCAGCAATTGCTTTGGTGAAAATATAACCTGCGACTTCCCAACCCCAGAGGATTCCCTTGTTTGGTGCATCATAAACACGTCGCGCCGTTTGCTTGAGTCCTTCATCAATTTTTAATACTTGATTCGTAGAGGAAGTTTTTTCTTTGTCAAAAACGAAACTGTTTTTTCCCGAATGTCCTGCATGATGTCCAACTCCAGTTGACTGACTGTTCCAAAAATAGCTTCCGGAGTTTGACGTTTCCGCAGGAACGAGAGAAGCATGGTCACCCTCTATATAAAATAAATTCGGGATGGTTCCTTTTTCTGGTTTACGTACCGTAACTTGCTGACTGGCAATTAATTTAGAAATTTTTGATATTGGATCGGCTAAATCACCTGAAATAATTGCTTGAGTGGGACAAACATTCACGCATGCTGGCTCCAGTCCAACATCTACACGATGCGCACAGTAATTACATTTTGCTGCTGTATGAGTTTCTGGATCAATGTAGATTGCATCATAGGGACATGCCTGCATGCAGGATTTACAGGCGATACAGCGCTCGTTGTTAAAATCGACTATGCCATCAGGACGAGTATAAAGCGCGCTGGTAGGACAGATTGTTGTGCAAGGTGCATCTTCGCAATGATTACAACGCATCACTGAAAAAATCCGCCGTGTGCTGGGGAATTGTCCTTTCTCAATGTACTTTACCCAAGTTCGATTGACTCCGATAGGTACATCGTTTTCTGCCTTACACGCAACCGTACATGCATGACATCCAATACAGTTTCGGTTGTCGATCACAAAACCAAAATTCAAAATCCCCCCTTTTGAAGAAATAAATGAGCTAAAAAATTACTGATAAATCCTGAGCACTTAATTGACTGCAAGCTGATAATGTTTTAAAAACCTAATAGGAAGTGCTTTTAAAGAAACTTTATATGTCTAAAATATTATTTTTGTGCCCAGAATACAAAGAAATAATTCTGACTACGGGAAAAAAAAAATATCACCAAAGATAATTTAAAATGTGTTAGCTAACTACTTCTAAAGCACAGGGTTTCCTACAAAGGTGTTACGCAGAAATTTGCGTGTGAGGTCTAGTGGAATTATGGTGACGGCAAAGAGCAGTACGTAACCCCATTCTTTCAGGGTCAAGCCAACCGTACGTAAAACTTCTCCTCCTACATATGTAAAGGTTGTCTGCAGGAAGAAGATTAAGATGACGACCATAATGAAACTTCTGTTTTCAGTGATATGCTCAAAGAGGTTTAAACTTTCTGTACGTGCATTAAACTTATTAAAGTTGTTCATAAAAACAAAGAAGCCGAAAAATGCAGTCAGTAAAACAAGATTTACCTCAGGGTCAGCACAGCGTATCTCATCGCAGACAAATAATCCGGAAACAAAATCAGAGGTGAGAAAAAACAAACTGAGGAATGCCATGTAAAATCCGTCGATCAAAATAGCGGACCACATGTCACCAGTGATGAGTGATTCACTCTTGGGGACCGGTTTTTCGTTCATGTAACGCTGAAGTGCAGCTTCTCCTGAAAAAGCAAAGGCTGCCAGGGTGTCCATCACAATATTGACCCACAATAGCTGAGTCATGGTCAGTGGTAAATCCGTACCAAAAAATGGTCCCAGGAACGCTACCAAAATGGCCGCAACATTAACCGTCAATTGGAAAATCAAAAATTTTCTGATAGATTTTAAGAGGGTCCGTCCGTAGCGTACAGCATTTGTCAGGGAGATGAAATTATTGTCCAGAATTACAATATCGCTGGACTCCTTGGTCATGTCTGTACCATTTCCCATCGAGAAACCAACATCCGCGTTTTTCACGGCCGGTGCGTCATTTACACCGTCTCCAGTCATACCGACCACCCAGTCCATTGATTTAGCCAATTTTACCAAACGGCTTTTATCAGTGGGAAGTGCACGCGCGACAACCCGTAATTCAGGAAGAATTTTTATTATCTCTTCGTCTGACATTTTAGCAAGGTCGCTGGAAGTCAACACAAGCCCGTTTCCTTTTTCGAGTATGCCGACTTCTTTAGCTATAGCCTGTGCTGTATCTTTTGCATCACCGGTTATCATCACAACCTGAATCCCTGCCTTCCGTGCGGTTTGCACCGCCGGTTGTGACTCCTTACGCATTTCATCACGCAGGCCTAAGATCCCCACTAAAGTCATCTCGGAAGGAAGCACATTTTCCTGCCCTAAATCCTGCTCTGAAACTGCCAGGCCAATGAGGCGCATGGCACGTTCGGAAAGACCCAACATTTCTGCTTTGAGTTTTTCGGGATTTAGTTCGACTTTCTTTCCGTCAGCATCAAAACAATGTGTACAGCCGGCAAGCACTATTTCTGAGGCTCCCTTGACCAGAGTTAAATTTTGTGAACCTTCAACCTGAGTAGCAGAGAATTTGTAGGCACTGTTAAATGGGATATTTGCCGTAATTTTTACATCATCCTGTTTAACCAAATCTGCACCGAGGAAACGCAATAAAGCTTGAGCTGTTGGATTAGCGCCAACAATTTTTGGATTTTCGGAGTCTGTGTTATCAATTGAGCCCCCCGTATTGTTTCTCAGGGCAAAAGCGACAGTTTGACGCAGATTATCAGGAATATCCTCAAATGAGGTAAAATGTTCCCCGTCACCTCTCAGTAACTCTGAGACAGTTAATTTCCCTTGAGTGAGGGTTCCTGTTTTGTCAGTAAAAAGAACTGTTAAACTTCCGGAGGTTTCAATGCCGAGCAGTTTTCTCACCAGCACTTTAGCATTGAGCAGTTTGCGCATATTCATTGAGAGTACGACCGCAATCATCATGGGCAGACCTTCAGGAACAGCAACTACAATAATGATGATGGCTAAAATAATGGCAGTCACCAAGTGATAAATAATTTCGCCAGAAGGTTTACTGAAATAGATTTCCCAACCGCCTGCTTCCAGAAAGATATGATTAAACATAAAAGAAAACGCGATCATTAAAGCCCCAATGTACCCAAAACGGCTGATTTGCTGGCCGAGATACGTCAGTTTTTCCTGCAGGGGAGAGGGGCGTGTTTCAGCGGATGTTAACTCTTTAAGTGTTGCACCATACTTGGTTTTGTCTCCAACCTTCAAAACCTTCATGACTGCTTCACCGTCTTCTACCAGCGCGGCACGTGACATTTCTGATTTTTCATCTCCTGCAGCTTTTTTTTGATCTTCAGTAGCAGTTTTCTTTACAGTTTCAGATTCGCCTGTGAGAGCTGATTCATTCAACTCGAGGTCACCCTCGAGCAAAAAACCATCTGCTGGCACAGTATCTCCGGGATGCAAAAGTACCAAGTCATTGACAACTAAATCATCGATAAATATTTCTATAAGAGTTTTATTGCGGAAAACTTTCACTTTGACTTTTGATGCTTCCTCAAGTAAACGTTGAAATTCACTTTCATTGCTGTATTCAGACCAGGTAGCAATCAGTGTTGCGGCTACAACAGCAATCGCGATTCCGAGACCTTCATACCAAGGAGCAAAACCCAAAGCTGCCAAAAAAACTGTTACAGCTAGTGCAACTAATAAAATGACTATGATCGGATCTTTTAAGTTGGACAGCAACTTTGCGTAAAAACCCTCGGATTCCTGCGTTGTCACTACATTCGCACCGTTAGTTTGACGTGATTCAGAAACCTCTTGATCGCTCAGACCTGGAAAACTAAATTTCATTGATTGACTCTCTTGGAAAAGATTGGGAAGATAACATGCTGTTTTTTAAATGCTTCATGAGAAAATATTACTGCGGCAAGGCAAAGCTTTTTTGATTAAAATATGTAAATCATGATCTCTGCAGGAGTGAGGTTCTTGAGCGAGGTTCATGAGCGGAGACGCAACAAACATTACATCTCTCTTGTTTGCTTAAGTCTGACATATCTATTATAAAATAAAAATAAAAAAAACGTTCATTAGAGAGGCAGCTTCAAGATGAAAAGAGGATTTACACTGATAGAAGTGATGCTTGCAAACACAATATTAGTCATCCTTGTTGCAGGATTTGCCAATGTCACAGAGAAGACTCTTGAACAAATGCAGCTCAGACAGCAAAAAGCTGAACTGGCTTCTCAACTCGATAACTGGACTCTGTCAAAACTAAACGCTACATTAATCCCTGGCACTTACCAGGAAAATGTGACTTTGAGTGGACAGAATGCAGAACTGCATTGGCAGGTGGCCTTGATTGAACCAAAGCTTAGCACTATTTTTTTCGAGCTAAAAAGTCATGATGCGGTTCCAAAAGTATTGGCCGAATGGTGGACAGCGCAGAAAAAACCATGATCAAAAAAAGTCCGGTATGCTGCTTACGCAATTCCGGATATACCCTGATTGAACTGATGCTCGTTTTGGCTATTGCCTCTGTCGTGCTTCTTGCGGCGCAACGCCCCCTGCTGGAAATAAACAGAATTGCATTCCAGGAGCAGCAAAAAATAACGTTACAGGGTGATTTTCAACGTTTCCTCCTGCTGCTAAAATCAGAGTTGATTCAAGCGGGTTATGCGCTTGGTTCAGGAAGTGAAAGTGGAGTCGTAATTTCGACATACTCAGTGGTCTTAAAAGCTGACCGCAATCGTGACGGAGACCTTGCGGATACTCTGGAAACAATCACCTATCGTTATGATCCGGAAACAAAATCTCTTTTACGGAAATCAGGTAATGCGGCATTTCAAACACTGATTGAATTCATTGCTGCACTTAAATTTGAACAGACTCAAGCTCCACCTCAAACTTGCATAAAGGTGACTGTTCAAGTAATAATTGATGCTGCTGAGCAGCAAACAGTTTTATGCCAGTTAGGCTGGTGAACATTAAAATAGATAAAAGGCTAAAATGAAATATTTACATACTATGATACGTGTCCAAAACCTTGAAAGCGCACTTGATTTTTTCATCAATAAACTTGGAATGGTTGAAGTGAGTCGCAAAGAAGTTCCGGAAGGGAAATTCACCCTTGTTTTTCTGGCAGCAACTGAAGATGAACCACCGCTCGAATTGACTTATAACTGGGAACAGAGTGTGCCTTACAGCAGCGGAGAAAATTTTGGACATGTTGCTTATGGGGTTGAGAATATTTATGATTTTTGTGAGAAGTTACAAAATGATGGAGTCACTATTTTGCGTCCGCCTAAAGATGGTAAAATGGCTTTTATCCGTAGTCCGGATCAAGTATCAATTGAACTGCTTCAAATCGGAGATCCTCTGCCAATCCAGGAACCTTGGGCTTCCATGAAAAATCAGGGTAGCTGGTAGAGCATGAAGAAGGTAATTGAAAAACTTATTACAGAGAAATTAATTAATCCGGTTTTACATTCAACGGCTCCTGTTTCAGAAGTTAGTCTGGGAGTCGCGGTTGGAGTATTTTTAGGATTAACTCCAACAGTAGGTGTACAAATGTATCTGGTCGCACTGGTTTGGAGTATTTACCGTTACATTTTCTGCAGGCATTTTAATTTACCGGTAGGTGTAGCAATGGTCTGGATTTCAAATCCGCTCACCATGGTGCCTCTTTACTATTTATTTTTAGTGACGGGTTATTGGCTGCTTGAAACGCAAAACGGGATTTCTTATGAACTGTTTACAGAATATCTCGGCCACATTTCTTCAAAGGAGGGAACATGGGAAATGATTGTTGCCGGGGCGCGTTTCCTCTTAATCGACCTTGGTTGGCCCATGATAATCGGCAGTCTTGTTTATGCAGTCCCGGGTTTTGTCATCAGCTATTTCATGACTGAACGAATTGTTACTTCGCACCGTAAAGGCAAAGCCAGCCTGGCAGGTATAAGTTACAATGACTGGCGCGCACAAAAAGAGACTCAACACTAAGCACAGTATGTCATCGACTGCTCTAAGTTTCGCTGAAATCCCAATTCCAGAGGAAATTATAAATTCCGGTAATTATAATTCCGCGGCAAATATTTTAACAAAAGAAAGGGTTCCTGACATGATGCTCGCTGAGAGTTTTTATCGTCTGGGAAACAGTTTCTACTCTGCTGAACAGAATCAGGCCGCCGAAATGGCCTGGCAAAAATCAGCTGTGCTGGCTGATAAAACTCCGGAAACTTCCCTTCCTGATAATCTTTTTTCAACTAATCCTCTTAAAATCCGCTGGCAGACAATCGGCTCTGCCGTACTTGTTATTATTTCTTTGTATGTTTTAGTCTTCACTTTCTTTGAACGTGATCCCGAACTTTTCCAGCTTTCTACAGGCAACTCATCTTCAGGCGAATATTCTTTTTGGGATGAATGGTGGGATACCGGCCGACCGGTTTCACGGTCGATGAGCCGGCGTGTTGGACCTGAAGAATTGTGGCCCATGCTGCAGAGAAGTTTGCAAAACCTTTTTGGCAGCAAAAGTGATGAACTGAGTGAAGATGTTCGTGAAAAACTAAAGCGGTGGCTGGAGCTTTCTGAAAGTCCTACCTTTGGAGAAGGTCCCACCGATTACTATGCATTGACTGCCAGAGGTTTGTTTGAGGCACGCGAATTTGAATCCGCACTTTCAACCTTAAATGATGGTCTGCACTATGCCGAAACACCAGCGCAACTGGAAAAAATATATCAGGATTTAGGTACCGTTTACTATTACAAAGGTTACAAACTGCAGCCTAACGGTTTGGCACGTTATGATCTTAAAGATGTTCGAAATTCCATTGAATCATACGAAACAGCATTGCTTTATGGAGAAGATCCTTATTTATACGGAAATTTAGGTTGGGGATATTACCTGCTCGGCGATTACTCTTCATCTATAACAAGCAGTCGTCATGCATTAGCTCTAAAACCTGAGTTAAACTACGCACGCATGAATTTGGGAATTGTATACCTTAAAAAAGGAGATTATGAATTGGCCTTTGCCACCTATGCCTCACTACTGCAAAACAAGCCTCAACTTGAGGAATATGAAGGTGGTATCCGTGATTTGCAGGAGTTGCAAATGGAATTTCCGGATGTCTATCCTTTTACAAATTTTGTGATGGGACAATTATACTGGCAGCAGGGACGTCACAAGGAGGCCCATGCCGCCTGGCAAAAATTTCTCAACCAGAACTTCCCGCAAAGTTTGTGGAAAGACAGAACGCGCTCTTTATTAAAAAAAATGAAAATTGAATAACTGCCTAAACTTGTAATAAGATGTCATCTCGAACTAAGAGAGAGATCTTAAGAAAATGAGTGTAGGAGCTTGCGTACGATTTCTCGCTTCGCTTGAAATGACACAGTATTAGGACTTTTTACTGGTTCAGTAATATATATACAAAAAGATTTTCCCCTTCGTTCGAAATGTCAAATTTTGGTTTCAGAGTATTTAAGACTGTGTCAAACATGATGGCTTGAAAAAAATTATTATTCCCTCGAAAGTTGGAATCCAGAGGGTTATTAATTTTAAGAATTTTTCACTAATTTTAATGACCATGATTTTAAGCTATAACAACAATATGAATAAAAAAACCGAACAAAAAACATGCAAAATAATATCGTAGCCGCACCTGAATTGGCGAAACAGGGTAAACAAAAAATTGAATGGGTTAAACGTAATATGCCCATACTGCAGCAAATTGAAGATGATTTCCGCGAACAGCAGTATTTCCGCGGACTGCGTGTTCTGGTCTGCATTCATCTTGAAGCCAAAACCGCATATCTGGCCCAGGTTTTTGCTGCGGGTGGGGCGGAAGTCGCAGTCACCGGGAGCAATCCGCATTCAACCAAAGACGATGTCGTAGCCGCCCTTGCAGAAGACGGACTGCACGTGTATGCACGCTACGATGCAACATCTAAAGAAATGCACCAATACATGAACTATGCGCTCGATTTGCAGCCGAATATTGTGATTGACGATGGCGGAGATTTAGTAGAATTACTGCATAATGAGCGGCAGCAATTACTCCCGGAAGTCTGGGGTGCTTGCGAAGAAACAACCACCGGAGTTCTCCGGGCTAAAGCTAGAGCAAAGGCAGATGTTCTTGAGTTTCCTGTTATCTTGATCAATGACGCACGCTGCAAATACCTTTTTGATAATTTTCACGGAACAGGACAATCGGTTTGGGACGGTGTGATGCGCACCACAAATTTAGTGATTAGCGGGAAAACGGTAGTGATCATTGGTTACGGATGGTGCGGAAAAGGCTGTGCTGAGCGAGCCAAAGGTTTAGGTGCAAATGTGATTGTTTGTGAAGTTGATCCAATTAAAGCTGCTGATGCGCTGATGCATGGACTGCGTGTCATGCCCTTGAATGAAGCGGTTTTGCAGGCGGACATCTTGCTGACTGTGACAGGCGGGAAACATGTCATCCGCCGTGAACATTATGAACGGATGAAGGACGGTGTGATCCTGGCCAATGCCGGACATTTCAAAGTCGAATTCGATTTGGAAGCACTAAAAAATCTTGCGGTGGAACAAAAAGAAATGCGTCACAACATCAGCGGTTTCCGTATGGCTGACGGACGCTGGTTGAATTTGCTAGGCGGTGGAGACTTGGTGAACATCGCCTGTGCCGACGGTCATCCTGCAGAAATCATGGACACCAGTTTTGCGCTACAGGCACTTTCCGGAAAATACGTTGTGCAAAATCGTACTGTCTTGAGTAAAGATGTCCATCGCGTTCCGGATGAAATCGATGAAGAAGTCGCCCGCCTCAAACTGAAAGGTTCCGGTGTTTCCATCGATGAGTTGCTTCCGCAACAAAAAGCATATCTGGAAAACTGGGAAGACTAAAATTACTAAACCATAAAAGATGCATTTGTAATTAATTTTCATCAAGCACCAAAATTATGCTTTCACGTTTAGCAATTTTGTTGATACTCATCTTTGCAGCGTCAAATTATGGAGTGGCTACACCGCTCATTTTTGAAGAAGGACAAGAGCGTATACCGCTTGGACTGCAGCTTGAGTATCTTGAAGACCCTTCCGGAAAATTAACCCTGGAAAATGTGTGTGGGCCCGAACTCTCAAAGCAATTTGTGCAAAGTCATTCCAGCCGACCAAATTTCGGTGTTACGGATTCCGCATACTGGCTACGTTTTAAACTTTCCAATCCCACCGAACATTCCCGCCACCAGTTCCCCCCGCTACGGAGAGCGGGGCTACCGTTCATTTTCAATTTTCTTCAAGAATCCAAAATATATCAAACTGTGTAGGCAGGCTTAGGCTAAAGCCGTAACCCGGATAATTAAAACAATTAAACCTTTCACATTACGACAATTTACTGGAGTGTATAGCGGATGAAAGTCCAAAAAGCCATTCCCTTCGACAGGCTCAGGGAAGCGGAGTTCAAGTCAAGGACAGTTTTTACTTTTTATTTAATTTGGAGAATCTTCTCCAACTAATAGTTAAACGAGATAATTTATTAAGAATAACAGACTCAACAAGACAATCATTAAATCCAGCGCAATTCTGCTGCTTGGCTCCGGACTACTCTTCGGTGGTTGCTCAAGCACAAGTTCAACTTCCACAGATAACTCCACAACTTCGACTGAACTCAGCCTTTCCGGAGTAGTAACAACTCTTGCCGGAACAACAGGAACTTCAGGGACAACGGATGGAACTGGAACAAGTGCATTATTTAATTCACCTGATGGTATTACTAATGATGGTACAAATCTTTATGTTACGGATTATAATAACCATACCATCCGCAAAGTTGTGATTTCAACCGGGGTTGTAACAACTCTTGCCGGAACTGCTGGAACTTCAGGGACAACAGATGCAACTGGAACAAGTGCATTATTTAATTTTCCAATAGGAATAACGAGCGATGGTACAAGCCTTTTTGTTGCAGATATATTAAGTCATACTATCCGTAAGATTGATTGAACTCGTTTTCGGATGAATTGCTAACCTTAGAATCACCTACTAGCGCATCTGTTGGACTCGGCATTTTTCAGCTTGAAAAACGTCGAGCCGACTTCTCAAACCAATTGTCCTAAAAGCGAAACGGCCGAAACCTTCACAGGCCGGCGCACAGTATAACAATCCACCTGCTGACCTTCTCTCTCAAAATAGATTTGAAAGGCAAATTCTGCGTCGGTTTTTTGCTGAAACCATTTCAAGTTTGGGTTGAGTGGCGCATTTTTTGAGCGTTTTACTTCGAGCAAAAACCAGGGGACTTGATCGCGTGTTACTAAAAAATCCACATCCTTACCTTCTTTGGTGCGCAGATAGAATAAATCAAAATCACAATGTCCTAAATCACTCCACCAATGAGTTGCTTTGAGTAAATGACAGGCCACAAGATTTTTCGCTTCACTCTAAATGACACGGATAATTTTAGAAGCTTGTTTTGGACGTGATGAAGCTTTCCGGAAACACTTATGTAAATTTGTAAAAGATTTTAACAATTTGTCAAAAGTTCGTAAAATATGCAAAGTACAATTGTTCATCAACAAGTATTGTCGGAGAAGAATTATGATTGCGAGGGCTGCAGAAAAGAAAATTAAAACTTTACTGAGTGGTTTTCCTGTTGTCACCATTACTGGACCGAGGCAGTCTGGAAAGACTACTTTAGCAAAGGCAATTTTTCCAGACAAGCCTTATGTTTCTCTGGAAGATCCGGATGTT
>Ga0209047_1001986_pt1 | contig 14230 bp, 25 predicted proteins | sample SaaInlV_165m_DNA_3_FD_184681 | JGI IMG/M metagenome (GOLD analysis project Ga0209047, IMG submission 184681) | Marine microbial communities from expanding oxygen minimum zones in the Saanich Inlet - Saanich Inlet SI037_S3LV_120m_DNA (SPAdes)... | ecosystem: Environmental > Aquatic > Marine >...
AGGTTTTACAAAAGTAAATGGCGAGTACCGAGTAGGCAAGTTTGATTTATTAAATCGTTCAACATGGAAACAAACTGATGGCACTATGTACAAGCGTAAAGGTAAGAAAAGAACTACTGACGCTGACGAGTACATACTAGCCCATGATCTAGAAAAAAAAGCACCACGAAACATATCTGTTAAGAGATTAAAGTGGTTCAGCGTAGGCAAAAAAGTCTATAAAATCAATAGGTTAGAGGTAAATGATGACATTACAATAGTAATGTTTGATAAAATAAAATTTAATCATCTTAAATTACTAATGACCAAAGGAGATATCAATGAGTAGTGAATGGTGTCAGAATAAAAAGTGTCCACAAAAGAAAAATCAAAATCAAATTCGTGGTAGTAAAGGTGCTAAGTATTATCAATCTAATAAAGCACAAAAGTATTTAATACATTGGTGTTCTAATGGTTGTCGTGATACTTGGTTTAATGACAATGCAAATACTTGTATGCAAGCAGTAGGTTTTATTGATAAGCAAGTAATACATTTGGCAGATGCTTGGTATGTAGAATATAGATATGATTATAGTCAAGGTGCAGAAAATCGTTATCATTTACGAAACTTACTCAAAGGTGTTGATCAACCTATCACAAGAGAACAAGCACAAACACCAGAACAAATATCTAATGAAAATTGGTGGTACACCATATCTGATACACAAGCAAAAGAATTAGCAGTCACACTTGGCTTAGCTAGTTGACACATCAATAACAATAGTATATTATATAGGCATCACTTGGGAAACTAAGTGGTGCTTTTTTTATGGAGTTTGTCTTAAAAACTGTGCGAGTAATGTCGGCAAAAATAAACTTTAAATGCAAAGTTGCTAGCGTGTAGGTATATCTTATTAGACTAAAAATCTAAGCATGTATAGTAGGTTTTTCCATAACAAAAAGCTTTTACTAACCAACAAAGGAGTACTCATGGAACAAAAAGAGATACGACTCAATGCTGATAAGCGTAAGTCATTAGTGATTGACTTTCGTAAGCATTGTGAATCATTGGACACCGAAGAAAAAGAGGCGTTCAAACAATCAAGAGATGACGCAAAGTCTACAATGCAATCCTCATTTGCTACTTGTAAAGAAGTAGTTGAAAGAAGATTCCCATTAGAAGATGTTGCGACACTTCAATCACTACAAAAAAAGCACAACACTATCAATGCAGTAGGTAGAGATAGTTGTTTCTTTTTTAAAGTAACTGACGCACCAAAGGTGCTTGATAGTGATAATGACGAAGTAGATAAGTCCAAACATTTTTCGTTTGAATTAGACGGGAGTGTTACTGGAGATTATGGTAGTCGTTATGGTAGTGGTAGCAGTAATAATGGTAAGAACTTTGCATATGCTATGTATCGTGAAGATATGAAAGCAGTAGGTTTAAATCCAGACTGTAATATTGAGGCTGACTTACAAGCAGAAAAGTCAGATACAAGATACAACAGTAGAAACAGCAATCCATATCTATCACAATGTAGAAATGACAATCATCATTGGCTACAAGGTGGTCAAGGTGGTGGCGATAAGTATGGTTCATGGAAAGATGACTATGCTTTGCACATCATTGGTACGGGTGGCTGTCGTTCAAGAGCAATACCATGTTCAGACTTAGAGTTTGCTAAGTTTGAAATGATGATTGGTGCTAAACAAGAGGTAGTCAATACTCACACACAATGGATAAAAACTGTTGTAGCTAGAGTAAGTAGATTTAAAGAGATAATTAAATCTATGACTAAGTTCTCTCAAGTAGAAAAGTTTGCTAGTCATGATAAAATACAATGGAAGATTGACCCTAGCATACTCGCAGATAAAATGGGTATGGACTTGGTTATCTCTATTGATGACGCAGCCGATTCTATTATGAATATTGGTAAAGCTAAACCTACAAGAGATGAGAAAGTACTTGCCTACAAAATGGCAAATGATATTAGCTTAGCCTCTTAATAATCTAACAGGTATAGGGGAGAAATCCCCTTACCTTTTAACACTTGACATACTAGCAATAGTATAGTATATTAAAGGCATTACTAATTAATTTTAGTAGTGCCTTTTTTTTAACCCAACAATAATAAGGAGAAGATATGAGTACATTAGTTGCAAAACTACAAGATCAGTACGAAGATCAGTACCAACGGAGTATTACACCCGTCGAACTGCGTCAATTAGACTCAGTAGAGAGTACATTTACGCTAAATAAACCTAGTTATGCTGTGCTTGACACAGAAAATAACAAAGCAATACATCTACATGGTGCTAACTACCAGTTGATACCCTATGCAAAGATATTATCTGGGCTATCTACTGCATTAGATAAGTATGAGATAGATATAAGTGATACATCTATTAAATTTAAGGTGTCCCCAGACTTAAACTACATGAAACTTAGGATTTTGTTTGGAGATACTGGAGATTTTGGTACTTACTCTATGAGTCATGATGAAAATGATAAGTTAAAGTTTGGTATTGAAGTTATATCTAGCTATGATGCATCAATTATCTATCAATTAAGGTCAATGTTTTTAAGATTAGTATGTGCAAATGGTATGAAATCATTTGAAGATATTAATTCATCTATGAAAAGACATACACTTAAGTTTAATCTTGATGATTCATTTACTAAACTAAAAAATCTTAACACAACCTTTAGTGATATGAAAGATAAAGTAGAAGTGTATCAAAGTGTTGAGTTAGGTAGACAAGATGTTGAGAAGTTATTTAGAAAGTTCTCTAATAATTCTGATGGTAAGTACCATTTACTTAATAATGTATTAGAAACTGATGCAAATAAATCAACACTCTATGATGTATATAATGCACTAACAAACTACAGTTCACATAATGAACGTGCTGTTAAGATAGGTAAGAGAGATAGTAAAGATTATAAGATTGAATCTTCTAAGAAGGACTCTATAAGAAGTAGTGAGGATAGAGATTTTGAAGTTAGAAACTTTCTAAAGACTAATGACTTTATGTTCTACTACCATCAAGGTGTAGCCAATCAAGTAAGACAATAGTAAATGTTGGGGGGCTAGTATACAGTATTAACCCCCCCTGCAATGACACGATACTATAACATATTTTAAGAGATAAACCAAGTGGACATAGTGTCGCACCTATGCTATAATGCTAACAAAATAAAGGAAAATATATGAAAATATTTATACCAGAAAAAACAGATAAAACACCAGAAGAAAAAATAGGTATGGCAAAGATAAAAATTATGTTTGAGGATTCATTTGGTATGTTCAATGCTAATAGTGGACACATGAAAGATGTACACAAACAAAGAGAAAAAGATAATGCAACTAATTGGTTTCGTTCTAAAGATTGTGAGTTCTTTTGTGACCTTGCAGGCACAGAACAAGATCATATAATAAAATTACATGATCAGCTGACTTACCAATACCATACAAAGAAAATAACACTTGAAGAAGTAAGATTTGCAATACGAAAATTGGAGTTAAAAATATGATGAATAATTATGATGCAGTAATGATAGCAGAAGGTGTTATTGAAGTTGATGAAGATAAACAAATAGAAGCATGGCAACACTTAGTAGATACAGGTTTAGCCTGGAGTCTTCAAGGTTGGTTTGGTAGAACTGCAATGGATTTAATTAAACAAGGAGTAATAGAGAGAAAAAACAAATGAATATATTTCACTTACACAAAGATCCAGAGATATGTGCTAGTTATCATTGTGATAAGCATGTAGTAAAAATGATATTAGAAACAGGACAGATGTTATCAACTGCATACCAAAGACATTGTGGTATTGATGAACAGCTATACAAACCTGCATACCCCAAACACCCAATGACAATATGGGTAGGAGATTCACTTGGTAATTATATGTGGTCAATGGATTTGCTAGGTCATCTACTTAATCAATACAGATTAAGATATCATAACAGAATACACAAGACAGGTAGAATATTAAATAATCTTATATGTTTAAATGAAAATATTAAAGATAAATTTGATGTTAAAAATTTTACACAGCCACCATTATGTATGCCAGAAGATTGTAAAAGAGATTGTTATATATTTTCTTACAGAAAGTATTACAAAGAATACAAAGCGTACTTTGCTAAGTACGCATCAGTTGACACACCAGAATTTATGTGCTAAAGTACAACTTAACAAAGGATAACTATGATTATATATGGTAAGACTCCTAAAGATTGGAGAGAATGGTTTTGTTCTACATCTTTGTATCACAGAGAATACATTGTAGGATTTATTGTAGGATTTATAATAGGAATAATAATATGAAAACAATCAAAGAAATAGAGAAGAAGATAGGTAGTCTATCTAATCCAAGTAAGATGCCCTCGTTTGCATGGGGTATACCAATTGAATACTGTGTGACAGGTAGTAAGTTAGCATTAGTTGATGGCACTATCTGTAACAAATGTTATGCAGGTAAAGGTTGCTATGTATTTCCTGTTGTCAAAGCCATGTATCAAAAAAGATACGAGGCACTAGGTCTACCAGAATGGGTAGATTATATGGCAGAACTCATTACCCAAAAGTACAAAAACCTAGATAAATCAAGGCGTTTTCACCGTTGGTTTGACTCTGGTGATATACAATCTTATGAACATCTTATGAAAATATTTGAAGTGTGTGAACTTACACCCCATATAAAATATTGGTTGGCTACTAGAGAATATCAAATCATAGATAAAATTACAGAGAAAGATGTACCAAAGAATTTATGCTTACGAGTATCAACAACTAAAGTTGATAGTCCACCACCTAAGTTTTGGAAGTGGACATCTGGTGTGCATAAAGATAAGAAAGCAGTAGGTAGAACATGCCCTGCACCTAAACAAGATGGTGAGTGTGGTAGCTGTCGTGCCTGTTGGAGTCATAAAGTTAAACAAGTAAGTTATAAGGAGCATTAATATGGCAGATAAATGTACAAGTTGGGCAATAGTTGCAACAATGGAAAGACCAGATGGTACTTGGTATACTGATACCATTACAGAGATAGATGATGACACAGCTTCAAGTGTTGATACTTTTTTAACTGAGTACTGTGAAGATAAGGAGAAAGAAAATGACTGACAAGGAAAGGGAAGACTTTGAGTGGGCTAGTGATTTCTATTTATATGATGACCTAGATGGTGATTGGGTTAATTGGGATGAAGAAAAACTTTTTGAGGAGATATCAGCACTAGCATGGCAACCCTTTGAACATTGGGAAGGTAAGGATATTTATAATGAGATTAATAAACTTGCATCTTCAGTAAGACAAAAAATAGAAAAGGAAACTAATGACCAGAGTATCTAAAAGAAAAATAAAAAAGTTTTTAACTTTAAATTTGTATAAGAATAAAGATTACTATAACAAAGAACTTGAGTTAGCTATAGAAGTTATACAAGATTTTTTAAATTGTGATCCAGTTCATATAGGTAGACTACAAGGTAATACTTTTACTACAGTATACGAGATAGATAATGAGGTTGATAATGAAAGCTAGTACTATAGGATATCTTGCAGGATTATTTGATGCTGATGGGTGTATATCATATAAGAAATATTCTAAAAAGAATATAAACACAGGAAAAGTTTATAACAGATGGGATATAGTAATGGAAGTTTCTATGACCAATGAGAATGTTATTAAATATATACATGAAACATTAATGCGTGGTTCATTTGCTAAGAAACCACCAGGAAAAGGTCAGCTAGGTAAGAAGATGCAGTATCGTTGGCGTTGTGGTCACAGAGATGCGTTAGCTATATGTAAATTATTTTTACCATATTCAATAGTAAAATTAGATAAAGTAAAACAGATTATAAAACATTATGAAAATTAAACTACTATTCATAGTATTTCTGTGCCTAGTTTCCTGTAAAGATTTGAATATAGACCCAACAACAAGTATACTTAAACATATAATTACTAACAAGGATAAGTAATGTTTGAATTTAAACACCCTAATTATTATAAAAAAATGAGAAGGGATTTTCTTAAAGAGGCAAAGAAAGAGCAAAAAGAATTAGACGAATCATATAAGGAATCTGTTAGGCAAACCAAAGAAAGAAAAGACTTGACAAATAAAGATAAATGTGATAGGGAGAATGATGATGAAAAAATTTAAAGTAAGAGTCTTTGGTATGGGCATAGATGCAAAAGCATTAATACCATTTCCATACGAGCCAACACTAGAGATGATTGAGAATGCAGTTGCTGAATATTTAAATGAAGGACTAATGAAGATAGAAGCTGATGATTTTTTTGTAAAAGATAAATACACAATAACATACGAGGAAATGAATGACATACCAACCATTGCCTAGTAGTTTAAAAATAAAAGATAGTAGTATACACGGGCAAGGTTTGTTTGCTACTGAAAATATACCTATAGATACAGAATTAGGTGTGTCCCATATTGAAGTAGTACATAAAAATTTAGAAGTTGAGATAATCAGGACACCTCTTGGTGGGTTTATAAATCACACATCAGATCCTAACTGTTATAGAATTAAAATTGATTCTAAACAATGGATAATTAAAACAAATAAAAATATAAAAGATGGAGAGGAACTTACATTAAAGTATTCACTATACGAAGTATGAACTATAAACAACAGTTAGAAGTAATAGAGGGACTATTTATTCCACCAGATACATCTGTTAGAATGGATTGTCCTTTCTGTCATGGTAAGAATACTTTATCAGTAGACACAGCTTCCAATAATATAAATTGGTTTTGCTTCCATGCTTCATGTAAAGCTAAAGGTAAATACAAGGGAGAAAAAGATATGAACTATGTAAATTCTACATTTAATAATCAAGATAAAATAAATAATACAACATTTGAAATGCCAGATAGTTTTACATCTGTGTATTCAGATGATAAAGCTATGAAGTATCTACATAAAAACAATTGCTGGGAAGCATGGAGTTGGGGTAGAGCAACAATTAAATTTGATATAGCACAGAACAGAGTAGTCTTCTGCGTTAAAGATCCAAAGACAGATGAGATTGTAGGTGCAGTAGGTAGAGGATTAACTTCCAGAGTGTACCCTAAGTGGTACATGTATGGTAATAAAGATATACCTTTTGCTTGTGGTTTAATAGAACATAAGGAAGCTATACTCGTAGAAGATTGTGCGTCAGCTTGTGCAGTATCTAATGTACTAACTGGCATAGCTTTAATGGGTACATCATTAAAAGAATCTCATAAGAAACACTTGACACAGTACGAAAAATTGTATATAGGTTTAGACAGAGATGCAACAACTAAATCATTTGCTATTGCTAATGAACTTAAATCTTATGGTATTAAGAATGTTCATGTTAAAGTATTAGAAGATGATTTAAAATATTATGGAACACCAGAGATAGAGAGGATATTTAATGATTGACTATATACAACATGTATTAGAAATAAAAAAGGAAGCAGACAAACTAATGATGGCAAAGGTTAGCAAATATGAAAACGAAATTGCCGAATTAAAAAAAGAACTTAAGGAAGTTAAAGATGATAACAAAAAATTAGCTAAACAAATAGAAGACAATATATGATAGAAAAACAAATAATTAAACTAATGTTAGGTAAAACTTTTTATACAGAGTATAAAGGTCAAGTATCTCGTAATGTATTTCAAGGTAGCTTCGGTTCTTTGTATGACACAGTACAGAAAGCACATGATAGGTATGACTCTGATATAAGTATTGATGAGTTGTATTCTCTACATACTACAGTATTTAATCCTGCATTAACACGAGCAGCTAAGGAACAGTTCCATGAATTACTTGAAGATATAAAAGAAACACAAGAACCTTCTAAACAAATAGCAGATGATATTATAAAAATATTAGTTGAAAGAGATGTAGCACAGAAGATTGCAATAGAAGCTACTGAAATATTTAATGGTAAACCTGCAGACTTTAATTTTATTACTAATCTTATAGAGAAACATAAGACAGGATTACCTACACAGAAATTAGACTCAGTAACAAATGACATTACTGAATTACTTGAGGAGTTAAATGTTGTTAGTAAGTGGCAGTTTAATTTAACTGTACTTAAAAATAACATAGGTGGAATCGGACCAGGAAATTTAATGATTGCATTTGCTAGACCAGAGACAGGTAAGACAGCATTCTGGGTTAGTCTTGTATCAGCACCATATGGATTTGCTGAGCAAGGTGCAAAGGTACATGCTTTTATCAATGAAGAACCTGCAGTACGTACACAGATGAGAGCCATCAGTTGTTTTACAGGACTTAACAAAGAACAAATTATAGAAGATGTTGATAAGGCACACGATGAATGGATTAAAATAAAAGATAATATTAAAATGATTGACACAGTTGACTGGTCTATGGATGATATTGATAGCCATTGTGAGAAATATAAACCAGATATTATTGTTATAGACCAATTAGATAAAGTAAATATGAAAGGTACATATGCACGTACAGATGAAAAGCTACGAGCAATCTATACAAGTGCAAGAGAGATAGCAAAGAGAAGAGAATGTGTAGTCATTGCTATATCACAGGCATCAGCAGATGCACACAACAGAGATCATATATCATTTGATATGATGGAGAACTCTAAGACAGGAAAGGCAGCTGAAGCAGATTTAATTATTGGTATTGGTAATCGAACATCTAATGATCCTACTAACAATACCAGAGTATTAAACATAAGTAAGAATAAAATAACAGGTTGGCATGGAGATCCATCTTGTTTGTTAGATAAATATATAAGTAGATTTACAGATTAACGGAAAGGTAATATGATAGACAGACATAGAAAAGGATTACAAGCAGAATTACTTGCCCATGAATATTTTATAAAAAATAAGTATAAAGTATTTCCAGCATTACATGGTATTGGTCCAATTGATTTTATTGCATTAGATGAAGATAACAATGTTAGATATCTTGATGTAAAAACTTATAGCAAAAGATCTGATGGAACTAAAATTTGTAGAACCAATAATAAAATTCCTGGAATCATAATTGAAATAGTTTATGTTGATATAAATACTAAAGTAATTAGTGTTGGAAATTATGATAAGTATGAATGGCATAAAAAATATAAAATAGATAAAGATGATAAGGGCAAATACACAGGGAGGATAGTAAAAAGAATATGATAACAACAATAGATGTAGAAACTTCGTACCAAAAAACAGATGCAGGTGGCTTTGATCCATCACCTTTTAACCCAAGTAATATACTTGTTAGTGTAGGTATTAATGATGAATACTATTTTACTAATCATAGTGAGAGAATTGATGAGGGTTGCTATCATAAGATACAAAAAATATTAGATGAGACTACAATACTGATAGGTCATAACATTAAGTTTGATTTAAGTTGGCTACTTGAGGCAGGATTTAAATACGAAGGCAATGTATATGACACAATGATAGCAGAGTATGTGCTTAATCGTGGTGTTCGTAAGAGTTTAACACTATTAATGTGCTGTCAACGTAGAAAATTAGATGCTAAAGATGATGCAGTAAAAGAATATATGGATAGAGGTGTATCATTTGAGAATATACCTAAAGATATTGTAGAAAAATATGGTAGAGTAGACGTAGCTATCACTAGACAACTATTTGATTCACAGATGGCAGACTTAAGAACAGATAAAGATAAAGGTTTATTAAAAACAATTAAAGTTATGAATGAATTTTTAATTGTTCTTACTGATATGGAACGTAATGGTATAAATATAAATTTAGAAGATCTTGCACAAGTAGAAAAAGAATACAGAGCAGAGTTTGCATATCTAAAACAGAAGATAGATAAGATTGTTTATAATAAAATGGGAGATACTAAGATTAATCTAGGTAGCCCAGAGCAACTATCATGGTTAATCTATTCTAAAAAACCTAAAGATAAACATGAGTGGGCAAAGATATTTAATACAGGTATAGATAAATTTACAAAGAAAAATAAGAAGAGACCTAAGTTTTCTTTTACACAGTTTAGAAATTTAGTAGCCAATAATTCTGAGCCTATATATAGAACTATGGCTAGCCAATGTGTACATTGTATAGGTAAAGGTGTAATTAAGAAAATTAAAATTGATGGTACACCTTATAAAAAATATACTAAGTGTGATGAATGCTACGGAGAAGGATTTACATATGCTAATATGGCTAAACTTGCAGGCTTTAATCAAAGACCTAGAAGTGTGTATGATATATCTGACTCTGGATTTAAGACAGATAGAATAACTTTAAATAAAATTGCAGGAGAAGCTGAAGGAGAGTTTAGAGAATTTATTAATTCTATAATCAGACACAATGCTATCTCTACTTACTTAAATACTTTTGTAGAAGGATTACAAAACTTTACAAATGCTAATGGATTACTACATCCTAAGTTTATGCAAGCTGTCACAGCCACAGGCAGATTATCAAGTCGTGATCCTAACTTTCAAAACCAACCAAGAGGTGGTACATTTCCTATACGTAAAGTTATTCAATCTAGATTTGAGGGTGGGCAAATAATGGAAGTAGACTTTGCACAATTAGAATTTAGAACTGCAGTATTTCTTGCACAAGATAAACAAGGTATGGAAGATATAAAAAATAATATAGATGTCCATAAATTTACTGCTGACATCATAGGTGTATCTAGACAAGATGCAAAGGCACATACATTTAAACCTTTGTATGGTGGTACAACAGGTACTGAAGATGAGAAGAAATATTATAAAACATTTGCAGAAAAATATAAAGATATAACTAAATGGCATGGGGAATTACAAAGTCAAGCTATAACTTTTAAAAGAATTAAATTACCTACAGGTAGGGAGTATTCATTTCCATATGCAGAACGTATGCCTTGGGGTGGATCTAGTTATAGTACACAAATAAAAAATTATCCTGTACAAGGGTTAGCTACTGCTGACATTGTACCATTAGCATGTATAAAAATATATAAACTAATGAAAGAGCAAAAGGTAAAGAGTTTACTTATTAACACAGTTCACGATTCTATTGTGGCTGATGTTTATCCTGGAGAAGAAGCTGTAATGAGTAAGATATTTGACCAGGGTACAGCATCTGTAATACCTGCATTGAAAGAGTATTATGGAATAAACTTTAATGTTCCACTTGACACAGAGATCAAAATGGGATATGATTGGTTAAATATGAAGGAGGTAAACCAATGACTAAACGATATAAAGTAAATTACACAGCCGATATTTGGGAAAGTGTAATAGTTGAAGCTGACTCAAAAGAACATGCTAAAACTCTTTTTGAAACTCATGATGATAAATATTTTGAGGCTAGAGAAGATGAGCCAGAGCAACATGGCATGGAAAATATAGAAGTAGATTTAATAGAGGAGGTCTAATGGCACAAACAAATCTAATACTTAAGATGGTGAGGTTTAGCTACATTAAACCACTAATAACAATTGAGTTAGTTATGGATAACTACAGCGATGCTTTAGATATATCTGATAAACTTAATGACGTTGCGAAAGCAAAAGATGAAAGCACAACATCTTATTTTGTGCAAACAATTCAGATACCATCATTGACTAAAGAAGTTTACGATGATGATAGTATACCATTTTAATATAGGAGGACTATGTCAATACCGTTACTAGATAAAGAGTTGTGGGAAGATTATGCTGACGATGAGCAAGAAGAAGCTTATGATATGCTGCAAGATTTAAAAGCACAGTGTGATGTTAAACCTACAATATTATATATAAATGAGAATGAAGAACTGCAAAGTTATTTAATGTGGTTTGCTCGTATGGAAAACTTAAGATACGAGATTACTGAAGGAGATACTAGAGTATGTTAGCAAGTATTATTAGTGTTGCATTTAATGTAGCTATATCATGTGTATTAATATATTTATTATATAACTTACTTGTAATTTAACACTTGACAAACACTGTAAAATGTGGTATAAGGAATCAATCAACTAAGGAGGACTATGGAAAATAACATAGCAAATATAAGTGAGATGTCCAACGAGCAAATAATGAAAGCTATTGGGCAAGACGATGGTTCAAGTAAAGGAGTAAATATTCCTAGACTTGGCATCAACAGGTCACCAGAAGATGACGATGGCAATCAATTACCAGTAGGTAGTTTGTTTACATTTGATTCCTCTGTAGGTCAGAATGTATATGGGAAACCAATTACATTTAGACCGTTCATAAGTGCAATGCAATATCTGCATTATGATCCAGATAAAAGCGAGTATGTAAACAGATCTATAATTATTAAAAGCTGGAAAGAAGAAGCTATAGATATACTCGGTGGTGTAAAATGTGGTAAGGTTCCATTTAAAGATAGGGAATCCTTAACACCAGAGCAGTTAGCAGAACAAAGAACTATAAGATGTTATAGATTACTCTATGGTTTGCTATCATTTAAAGGAGTAAAAGCTAATGGTGAAGAGCACACTGTTTCCAATTTACCTGCTTTATGGAGAGTTACAGGTACAGCATTCTCTCCAGTTGGGACTGCTTTAGATCAAATAACTAAACGTAAAAAACTAATGTTTACTACTACACTATCAGTAGATACTAAGAGACAGAAAAAAGGTGGTAATGTTTATTACACACCAGAGATTGCTGTCAATGTTGAAGCTGGTTTAGAAATGTCTAAGGAAGATATAGAAACACTAGAAGTATTTCAAGAAGTTATTACTAAAGAGAATACAGAAGTAGTTGATCTTTATAAAGCTGCTAAGAAATCTACCTATGAAGTATCTGATAAAGATATGAAAAAAGTAATAGATCAAGTTGAAGACCCTATTGAAGTGTTAGCTAAATAATGAGCGACATTCTTCATAAGGTTCAGAACTATTTGGATAGAGCAAGCAAAGATCCTATAGAAGTATCTGATAAATTACTTGAAGAGTTTGGTGAGGCATGTAAAAATGCCTTACGCAAACAGTTTTCAGAGAAACGTAAAGGAACATTTAAACCAAGAATGTCAAGTATAGGTAGACCACTTTGCCAATTACAAATGGAAGCAAAGAATGTAAAGGGTGAGGGTCAACCATACAATGTTAAAATGAGAAATACTTTTGGAGATCTTATTGAAGCATTAGCTATATTTGTAATGAAATCAGCAGGAGTAGAAATAAAAGATGAACAGAAAAAAGTTAAACTTAAGTTTACTGACTCAGAGATTGAAGGCAGGATTGATGTTAAGATCAATGAGAAAGTGTGGGATATTAAAAGTGCATCACCATATTCATTTACTAAAAAATTTGAAAGTGGATTCGAAGAAGTTGCAAAGGATGATGCGTTTGGATATATACCTCAAGGATATCTCTATAGTGAGAGTGAGAAGATGCCTTTTGGTGGGTGGATTGTAGTTAATAAATCTACAGGTGAGTGGACAGTATGTGAAACTCCTATTAATGATGATGAGTACAGAGTTAAAGCATTAGCTAGTGCAGAAAAAAACATAGCAGCTATTAAAAACAAAGAACCTTTTAAGAGATGCTTTGATGATATAGAAGAAACATTTAGAACTAAGAAGACAGGTAATAAAATTTTGGGCATGTCTTGTACATTTTGCCCATACAAACTTCCTTGTTGGGGAAGTAAGTTGCAATTGTTACCACAACAACAATCGCAAGCAAAAAACCCTAAGTGGGTTTGGTATACTGAAGTAGAGAGCCCTAAGAAAGAGGAGACTTTTGATTAGAGAATTTTATTTCAACTGTGTGGGGAGTAGTATTGAGGGGTCTATTTCCCACCTTTATCATATGTTATGATATATTTTGTAGTATTTAAAAAGAAAGAGGACAAAGAATTTAGAATGTTTACTAATATGATTTTTGATAAAGAAAAAGATGCAGAAGAATTTGGAAGAAAGAGTATGAAAAGAGGCTTTGAATTTAAAGCAGTAGAATATAACAGTGAAAACTATAAAAGATATTGGTATAAATAATTATGGTAAAGAAAAAAGAAATTGATATAGCAAATTCAATAAAAGTTTTAATCACACCTTGGGATAAAGGTTTTACTTGTGGCATAGTAATGGATAGTAAAGCAGCAATGACTACAGAACAATACGAATTATGTTCCACTATTGCTAGAGGTATGATTAGAATGGCAACATCAGATCCCCAGACAACATTTATGCATGGACTCCGTGGGTTTGCAGATGATAAGAAAAATAATAAATCTAGTCTAGCAATCAATTCTATA